>OHCN01000449.1_pt1 | contig 18963 bp, 20 predicted proteins | sample 1566761 | NCBI WGS metagenome assembly OHCN01 (sample SAMEA3879568, study PRJEB24766) | human gut metagenome | biome: human-associated habitat; feature: feces | place: USA | collected 1985/1987 | reverse complement strand
GTCCCACCACAAGGTCCGCGAGAGCCGGTACGAAAACTATAAGGACTGGAAGCCCTCTCAGCCGCTGGACTGAGCTGAAATCTGAATCAAAACAATAAACGACCCCCGCTTTGTGTTCCTTCCCGGAACATAAGGCGGGGGTCTTGCTGTGCATGTTGGCGGCTATTTCTTATCGCTTTCTTTAATTGCCTTTAGAATACAAATTCCCATAGCTAAAACAGGAAACAGCACTCTGAGAGCTAAAAACCCTTGTGGGTCTCCAAAATTGATGTTTACGTCTGCAAATAGTCCAACGAACCATGCCGCTAAAGTAGAAATGATCGCGATTGTGTAAGTCATTTGTCAAACCTTCATGAATTATTTCTCGGTTGTGTTTTTGCCCCGTACAAGCATACCGGCAATTGTGATTAAAAGACCTGCGGCTCCACCAACAAAAGCAAAAATATTACTTATAGATAAGGCAATCCCAGCCAGAATAACAGCGATACCCAATAACATCATTTTAATACCCATTAAATCGTTCTCCTTTATATACGTTCTTATGATACGGCATGACTAAAAAATACCCCGCATCGGAAGGGCTCTGATGCGGGGCAGGGAAGGGTTACTGGTTTTCAGCAGGTTGCGATGCAGCGGGCTGTGCGGCTGCATCGTCTGCGGGGTCGCCGAACTGGTCGTGATAGCTGTTCAGCAGGGGATCTCCCAGTTCGTCGTTCTTGTAGGAGAACTCGATGGTCGGCTCGTCGAACACGATACCTTCCTCAACGCCGAAGCGCTTGGCGAAGGAACCGGCGGAAATGTTGCGGATGATGACCTCCAACGGGACGATGGAGACCTTCTTGACGAGCGTGTCGCGCTCGCTGAGCTCTTCAACAAAGTGGGTCGGGATGCCGGCCTTTTCCATCTTGGCCATCAGACGGTTGGTCATCTGGTTGTTGATGACCCCCTTGCCGACGATGGTACCCTTCTTTGCGCCGTCAAAGGCGGTGGCGTCGTCCTTGTAGGAAACGATGACGAGGTTGGGATCTTCGGTGGCGTAAACCTTCTTGGCCTTGCCTTCGTAGAGCTGTTCTTTCTTTTCCATGATGACTGTTCTCCTTTTATTTTATATTTTTGTTGATTGATATGGATGGATGGTTTCTCAGTTTTTGTAGCGCTCACGAAGCTCTTCGTCCGCCTTCAAGACAGCGGCGGTGCCCTCGTCACGTGCGGCCTGGAGCTTGTGGGCAAGGCCCTCGTCGCTCACAGCCATGATCTGGACGGCAAGGATGGCGGCGTTTTTCGCCCCGTCGATAGCGACGGTGGCAACGGGGATGCCGCTCGGCATCTGGACGGTCGAGAGCAGCGCGTCCATGCCGTCGAGCTTCGCGCCGCTGCACGGCACGCCGATGACGGGAAGCGTCGTATTCGCGGCCATCGCGCCGGCCAAGTGCGCGGCCATGCCCGCGAGCGCGATGATACAAGAAAATCCGCTCTCCCGTGCCGACGCTGCAAATTCTCTTGCCTCGTTCGGGCACCGGTGGGCGGATAACACGCGGACCTCGGTCTCGATCCCATATTCCTTGAGCGTCTGGATCGCCTTCTCGGCGACGGGCAGGTCGCTCGTGCTGCCCATAATAACGGCTACCTTTCGCATAGTTCTGCCTCCTTAAAAGCAAAAATGGGCGCTCCACTGCCTCGATGTGCAGTTGAAGTGCCCAGACGGTCGGCTGCTGAATTTCAGCAAGAAACGCTCTCTGCTCCCCTGTGGTGACCCACGTTTCCGTCAGTTACAAAGAGCTCAACTTGACAAGCAATATGGTATCACAGAGGGCTCTTTTCGTCCATGCGGCAAAAGAGAGAAAGGCTTCGCCCTATTTATCAGTTTTTTGATAATAATCTACATATCTATAAGTTATGCTAATACTTATCAGTAAAAATCTGCCGTTTCGGCAGCGCAAATAAAAATCGGAAGGCCGCGCACTCCCCGTACGCGGCCTTCCATCGCATCGTGTTTTCAAAAAGGCAGGCATCCGCCGATGGCAAGACTCAGCAGGATGACCGCAAGCGCAACGAGCACAGGTGCTTTCCGCCTGAGATTCCTCATCGCGCGCTTTTCGTCCACAGAGGAATCCTCACTTCGCCAGCTCCTTGCCCAGCGCGCGGCAGGCGTCCAGCGCGGCGTCATCAGGCGCTTCGCAGCAGGTCACGCTCTCGCACACAAGGCGGATGCCGGAATCATCGCAGTCCTTTTCCCAGCCGCGCATCCACTCGCCATCGCCCCAGCCGTAGGAGCCGAACAGCGCGGCGCTCTTGCCGCCAAGGCTGCGCTTGACCTCGTCAAACATGGGCTGGAACTCCATCTCCTCGAGCACTTCGCTGCCCATGGCGGGGCAGCCGAAGGCGATCGCGTCGTAAGCGCTCAGCTCGCTGGCCTTGACCTGGTCAGGGGTCAACATCGTGACCTGCGCGCCCGCGCTCTCCATGCCCTCAGCGACGGCCTTGGCCATGGCCTCGGTGTTGCCCGTGCCGCTCCAATAAACAACAGCAGTCTTTTTCATATTAGTATATTCCTTTCATAAATCAGTATCTATCACACTGCCACGGCAAGCTGCTCGATGCCCGAGCCGGCCTCCCAGAGTGCGCAGTAGATCTCCGTGCATTTTTTGAAGCGGGCGAACAGCTCGCGCGCCTTCTTCTCGTCGCCGTAGACCTTCCACAGCCCCGCGCATTTGAAGTTGCAGGCGCGGTGGTCGATGAAGCCCTTGACGTCCTCCGGCGGATACGAGAGGAAAAGCCCGACCTCATGGGGGAATTCGCCGCCCTCGCGGAATCGGCGGATGAGGTTTGCGATGCAGCGTCCGCAGTGGCCGCTATTGTAGCCCGCGTGGTGCAGGATCTCGGCCGCCTGTTCGTTCTCCAAATCTCTACGCAGCTCAGAGGGGCGGTACAGGTACAAAAGGACCTGTCCTTTCAGAAAACGGATCGGCAGCAGACACAGGCCCTTTGGCACAAGCAGACGGTTCAGGCGGCGGATGTCCGCAAAGAGCGCTTCCTTATCTTCGCAAGGACAAGGGAAGAGGCTGCCCGTTTTGATACCTGCCAACGTCGGCGCACCCTGCCGCACCAGGATCTCTTCAGACATGCCCGTTTCCCTCCCCTTTGGTTTCGGTGGTGGCTCCCCAGAAGTTAGATTTCTCTAACTCTTAGGGAGCGGCGTCCTCGCTCTTGACGTGTCTTAGGATACCCGAAAAGAAGAGCCCCATCCGCTCCAAATTGATCGGATGAGGCTCCAAAATATTTTATTCTGCCTTTTCCGCCGTCGGCGCACAGCTGTCGCTGTCCGCGCCCGCGCGGTACGCGCTCGGCGACACACCGATCACACTGCGGAAGGCCTTGGCAAACTTGCTGGCGTTGTCATAGCCGAACTGCCCCGCGATATCGAGCACCGTGCGGTCGCTCGTGCGCAGGAGCTGCGCGGCACTGTGCATCTTCTGCGCGCGCAAAAATGCTGCGGGCGTCATGCCGTACACGCCGCGAAAGCTCGCGGCGAGCTGCGAGGGCGACGCACCGAGTTCCTGTGCAAGCGCCGAGATCGTGACGTCGTCCTCCGTGCTTGCAAGCAGCGCGTCGCGCGCCGTGCGCGCAAGGCGCACCTGCGCGGCGGTATAGCCGTGCTTTTCATGCGCCACGTCGAGCGCACTCAAAAAGAGCAGAAGTTCAAGCACCTTAACCTTAAAGTAGCCGCGTCTGATGCCGGCGGGCACGGCGTAGAGCTCAGAGAAGATGTGCTCCACGCGCGCCGACGATCTTGAGACAAAGCACTCCGAGTCGGCGAAGAACTTCTCCGCCAGCACGCTGGGGCGGACGTCGACATCCTGCAAAATGCAGGACAAACAGTCAGGTGCGAGGGCGGGGTCGAGCGTGACGGTGATGCCGTGGTAGTGCCCCGTGGGGAACTCCACCTCCCCCTCGATAGCGGCGCGGCGCACGACGGAGAGGTCGCCGGGGGCTAAAAAGTAATGCTCGCCGCCGCAGCAGTATTCCGCACGCCCCTCGCGGCAGTGCTGGATCTCGATGAGTCCCGCCGCGCCCGGCTCTGCCAGACGGTAGGACGGCGCGTGCACATCGTGATAGGCAAGCTCGATGCCGGGGAAAACGGGATAGGCCGTGATGCGCACCTCACCGTCCGTCTCCCTGAGGCGGTAGACGGTGCGCTCGTCGTTCTGCTGCAAAATTTCTGCGTGGGCGCTGCATTTCTTTACCTGAGACTTTGGTTCGATCAAGGAAGCTTCCCTGTCCTTTCTTCTACATATAAAAGTAGAAAACGCCGCAAAGCGCAGATCCCGCGCTTTGCGGCTTGTGGCTGCTGATCAAACGCAGTCCTCTGCGAGATCTGCGCTTTCCTCCGTCGGCTTCCCCTCCAGCAGCTCGGGGTGCTTGAGATAGCGGCGCACGCTCGCCCAGAACAGCGCGTACTCGTGTCCCGTGCAGATGCGCTCATCCATCACGACGGAGAGCGGGATCATTTTTTTATTATACTCCCCGCTCCTGTAATTGGCAATAGGCTTGCCCATGCTGACGAACACACCCGTCGTGCCGAACTCGTAGCAGTGGTGGAAGATGGAATTCGTGTTGATGGAGGCAAGGTTCGTGATAAAAAGACTCGTGTGGAACGGGCTCAGATCAATGATCTTACGCGGCAGCAGGCCGCAGCGGTCCATCAGCTTGACAAGGCCGAACAAAAGCCCCGGCAGGATGGGGATGGCGAACAGGAAATTCGCGAATTTATCCGTATTGTTGTTGTGCGCGGCCACCTGATTCTGCGCGACCGCCTCCTCGATCTTGCGGTTGATGGAGAAAATGTCATCCCCGTCCTCAAAGAACACCTTGATCGACGTCTCGTCCGCGCGGCCGTCGGCGCGCGTTTTCAGGATGACGAAGCTGACGCAGAAGTGGTTGCGCTGATAGATCTTGCTGTTCATGATGAAGCGGTTGATTTTCGGATTTTCCTGATACGCCTTGAAGTATGCCGCCAGAATGAGCGTCATATACGGGATGCGGACGCCTTCGCGGCGCTTTTCCTGAATGTAGCGGCGCAGGACCTCCATATCAGCGTATTCGGTGATGAAATTCTGCGCATCGTAGCGCCGCGGCATGACATAGGGCAGTGCCGAAACGATGGTGGACGCCTCTTTCACTCGGGTTCCGTCGGGACGCATGGCAAGTTCCTCTTTTCTTTGAGTTAACCCCATCTTACCCGCTTTGCCCGCGTATTGCAATCATTTTCTTAGCGAATTCTTTATTAAGAATTGGTTAAGTCTCGTCCTCTCCCCAGTCGAGCGAGACATCGACAACGCGCAAAAGTCCGGAAAGCGTCGAGGGCACATAGGCTCTGGAGAACAGATCGTCCTGCGTGCAGAGCGTGCGCTCGGTCGTACCGTCCACACTCTGCATCGCCGTGACGAGAAGCGCCGCATGCTCGGGTGCGGCCAGCGTCTCGGGAAGAGCGTCAGCGGCGTATTCCGCGCGCGACAGAATGTTCTTATCGCTGTCCATCCAGACGAAGTCGACCGATTCTGCCGCCGTGTGCGCCACGAATGAAACGCTCACCTTGATCGAGCGGCTCTTCGTTTTGCCGTTCGCGCGCCAGTCGCTCGACCGCTCGGTCGAGATCGTCCGCGTCTGGTTCAGGTTTGCGCTGGGTGTCCTGTAACATACGTTCGTGCCGTTGGCCTGCGTGCACTCGGCATAGTAGTCCCCCGCGGGCGTGCGGTAGACATAACATTCGTACAACTCTACCCGTCCCAGCGCGTCGAGCGCGATCTCTCCGCTCGTCTCGTAGCTGCTGCCGTTGTCGTCGACCTTGATGTGCATTCCGCTGCCCTCGTCGGACACCGCCGCACCGACGGAATAGTTGAATTCCGAGCCCTCTTCGTAGTCCGGTTCGCCGGGCTCAAACGGCGTGATGGTCACAAACACCGGCACGCCGGGCACGCCGAAGTCGTAATCATCGCCGTTCTCCGTCGCGTAGCGCCTGCCGTCGAAGGGTTCGAGGGCGAAGAAGTATCCGACCCACTCATCGTCCATGGTCTCCTGCGCCGCGGCTTCGATACGCTCAGGCTTGTAAAGCGCAAAACTCACACCGAACACCACCGCGAGTGCCAGTGCAAAGGCGATCAGTCGTTTCATGCTGCTCCCTCCCCCCAGTTGACCTTGATGCTGATTGAGCAGAGCTTACCGTCCTGATAGCGGAAAGTGTTCAGATTTGAGTAAGCATACGGCGCACTGTCATTGCTGCGGCTGCAAATGTCGTATTCCGCCGTCTCGCCGTTCCAGTCCGTGCCATAGCTCGTGCCGATGAGATACGCCGCGCCGTCCGCGGCAGTGATAGACTCGGGCAGCGCGTCTGGCGCGAACTCTTCGAGCTTCAAAAGTTGGTCATTTTCGTCCATGTGCGCGACGGTGAACTTTGTCGGCGTCGGACGGGCAGCAACGGTGATGGCGACTCTGACCTTCACACGCTCGGACTTGCCGCCGATCGTCTCGGTCTTATCGCTCGTGAGCGTGTGGGTCATGCTGGCGCCGTCCGCGCCGGACATGCCCATGCTGTTGCCGCGCGTCAAATAAATGCGTCCATCCGACGTCTGGTAGATGGGATAAAGCTTGAAAATCACTTGTCTGTCGCCGCAGGCGTAGACCTCGCCGGAGAGGTCGATGTCCGTCGTACGGACGCCGTTGTCATCGTCGATACCGGCCTTCCCCAGCGGCGCACCGAGTGCGCCGAAGATCGTGATATTCGGCGACTTGGCGTCCTCCTCACCGTAGCGCGCGTCCGGCTCCATCGTGCAGTAGATGCCGCCGCCGCGCTCACCGAGCGCGGACCAGTCGTCTGTCTCCATATAGAGCCGCCCGGCCTTCCAGACGAATTTGCCCGCGGCCGAGACCGCAAGATCACCGCCGATGTCGATGTCCTCTTCCGAGACGAAAGCGCCGATGAGCGTGCCCTCTTCCTCCTCGTCCGCGGCGGACTGCACCGCGCCGCCGTCGAGAAAGGCAATGAGAAAGGCCGCCGCGAGGATCGCAGCAAAAATCAGTATCGTTTTCGTTTTACTCTTCATGCTCTGCCTCCAATTCTCCGTCGCATTGCAGAATGTCGCCCACATTGCACTCGAGCGCGCAGCAGATGCGGTTGAGCGTCGCAAAGCGCACGCCCTTGGCCTTGCCGCTGCGCAGAATGGAAAGATTCGCCTCCGTGATGCCGACAATAGCGCAAAGCTCCTTGCTTGTCATGCCGCGCGCTTTCAGCACCTCGTCGAGATGTATCGTGATCGCCATGGCAGCACCCTCAGATAAAGAGGTCGTTGTCCGCCGCAAGGGCGACGTTCGAGGCGATGAGCCGCGCACCGAGAAGCGCGGCGAGCACGAAGCACAGCTCGAAGATCGGCAGACGGATCGAAATGCTGGTGCTCAGGAGCATCGGCGCACAGAACGCCTGCAAAACGTTGACCGCGAGCGCAAACAGCACGCTGAGCTTGAGCACCTTGACACACCATTCGGCGAGCTTTGGCGCGTAGGCGGCGCTCTCCTGCGTAAACGCGCCGTCTTCCATCGTGTCGAGAAGGCCGATGGCGAAGTACGCCGTCGCCGCGGCGAGCAGCGTAGGAAGGACTTCCGCAGCAAAGCGCAGGGCGAGGACAACATAGCTGAACACAAGGCTCTTCGATCCCGTTATGTCCGTTGCCACAGGCAGGATCGTATCGTCTGTAAAGGCGGTGTTGCCCGCCTTGAGCGCGTCGACGGCAGAAAACAGGCCCGCAAATTCGGCAAAGCAGACCTCGAAGACGAAGTATGCCGCCGCGAGGATAAGCAGCGCGCGGAATAGCTTCAAGAGCTCCTGCGTATCGCCGCCGGAAAACCGGCGCAGCAGCCGCAGTACGACCCAGCCCGCGAGCAGCGCGAAAATGAGCCACTGCCAGGCAAGGCGCGGGAACAGTGCCTCCGCCGATGTGCTCCAATAGGCGGTCCAGCCGTGTGGAAAGAGCGCGCAGGCCGCGGCAAACGCGATGAGCACGAGCAGCGCGTCCTCGGGCTTCAGTTCCCGCCACGCCCCGATGTGCACGAGCGCATAGAGCGGCAGCAGGATCACCGCGGCATACAGCGTGAACGCCAGCGCGAAGCCAAAGCGTCCCGAGGCGGCCAGCGCACTCAGTCCCTGCCCCACTGCGCTGCCGGGGAATCCGGCGACAGAAAAGGCGTCGCCCTCGAAAAGCCACAGGGCGAGCGCAAGCAGCGCGCAGATGAGCGCCTCCGCCAAAAGTAAGGTCTTGATCCGGTCACGTTTCATATCGCACCTCCAGAATTATTGTTTTGCGATAATTTCTATCGTCAGCGTAGCAGAAGAATTATCGTTTGTCAATAATTTCTTCATTTGCTTTTTGTTTTTCAAAGCGCGGCACAGTTGTTTTTAAATAAATGATAAGTTTGCTTTTTTCTATTGATTATCCCCGCACAATAGACTATACTGTAGCTGTCATATCATGCAATTTCTGTTGCTATTGCTCAAAAAAGACAATCAGGAGGACACCAACAATGAAGTACAATCGCACCTACAACTTCTCTGCCGGTCCCGCTATGATGCCGGAGCCCGTGCTGGAGGAAATCCGTGACGAGATGATGAACTACCGCGGCAGCGGCATGTGCGTCATGGAAATGAGCCACCGCTCCAAGGTTTTCCAGCAGATCATCGACGAGGCCGAGGCTGACCTGCGCGACCTGATGGGCATTCCCGACAACTACAAGGTCCTGTTCATTCAGGGCGGCGCTACGCTGCAGTTCGCGGCTGTGCCTTGGAATCTGATGAAGAACGGCAAGGCCGTCTACGTCGAGACCGGCGCATGGTCCAAGAAGGCCATTGCCGAGGCCAAGAAGTACGGCGAGGTCATCGTCGCCGCTTCCTCCAAGGACAAGAACTACAGCTACATTCCCGACTGCTCCGATCTGGACATTCCGGAAGACACCGACTATGTCTACATCTGCGAGAACGAGACCATCCACGGTGTGACCTGGCAGCAGCTCCCCAACACCAAGGGTCACGTCCTTGTCTCCGACCAGAGCTCCATGTTCCTCTCCCAGCCCTGCAACGTCAGCGATTACGGCATGATCTATGCGGGCGTGCAGAAGAACGTCGGCCCTGCCGGTATGGTCATCGCCATCATCCGCGAGGACCTCATCCGCGAGGATCTCGATCCCAAGATGCCCATCTACATGCGCTATGACACCCACGCCAAGAACGACTCCATGTACAACACCCCGAACTGCTGGGCGATTTACTGCTGCGGCAAGGTGTTCAAGTACCTCAAGAGCATCGGCGGTCTCGAGGTCATGCATCAGCGCAACATCGAGAAGGCCAAGGTCATCTATGACTTCCTGGATTCCTCCAAGATGTTCCATGGCACGGTTGAGCCCGAGTTCCGTTCCCTCATGAACATCCCCTTCGTCACCGATTCCACCGAGCTCGACGCCGAAGTCGTCGCCGCTACCAAGGCTGCCGGTTACGATAACCTCAAGGGCCACAAGAGCGTCGGCGGTCTGCGCGCCAGCGTTTACAACGCCATGCCCATCGAGGGCGCTCAGGCTCTCGTCGAGTTCCTGAAGAAGTTTGAGGCCGAGCACACCAAGTAAAGGAAAATTTCTTAAAAGGGGGATACTATCCCCCTTTTAGATACCCCCTCACCAGTGAAGCGTTCACCGGTGCCGCCGCTTAAAGAGCGGCTGGGTCAACGATTAAAATATTTACAAGGAGAAAGTTAAAATGCGTATTCTTGTTACCGACGGTATGGATAAGGGCGCGATCGAGAAGGTTCGCGCGATGGGTCATGAGCTCGTTGAGCAGTTCTACGAGCCCGACGAGCTTGGTAAGGCCCTGCGCGACTTTGATGTCGCCATCATTCGCTCCAAGACCAAGCTGCGCGCCAAGCAGATCGACGAGGCCAAGGGCAGCCGCTTCAAGTGCGTCATCCGCGCCGGTGTCGGCCTCGACAACATCGACGTGCAGTACGCCAAGGACAACGGCATCGAGGTGAAGAACACCCCGAAGTCCCCCTCCGAGTCCGTTGCTGAGCTCGCTATGGCTCACATGTTCTCCTGCGCCCGTTACATTTCCATCGCCGGCCACTCCATGCGCGAGGGCAAGTGGGAGAAGAAGGCCTACGGCAAGGGCATCGAGCTGACCGGCAAGACGCTCGGTATCGTCGGCTTCGGCCGCATCGGCCAGAAGCTCGGCAAGATGGCCAAGGCCATCGGCATGAACGTCATCGCGTTCGATATCTTCCACATCCCCGGCATCGAGGAAGAGCTCGGCATCCCCTATGTTGAGATGGACGAGCTGCTCGCCAAGTCCGACTTCATCTCCGTCCACGCTCCCGCTGTCGACGGCGGCGCTCTCATCAACGCTGAGCGCATCGCCAAGATGAAGGACGGCGTCGTCATCATCAACACCTCCCGCGGCACCAACGTCGACGAGGCTGCGCTTCTTGACGCGCTCAACAGCGGCAAGGTCCGCGCCGCCGGTCTGGACGTCTATGCCGACGAGCCCGCGACCAACGTTGCGCTCTACTCCCACCCGATGGTCTCCTGCACGCCGCACATCGGCTCCGCGACCGTCGAGGCTCAGGGCCGCATCGGCGAAGAGCTGGTCGAGATCATCTCCAAGATGTAATTTATCGCTCACGCGAATGACAAAAAGAAAGAGCCGTCGAAAGACGGCTCTTTCTTCTTGTCCTCGTGCTCGGCACGGCATATCTCCACGTTCTTTTTCATAGGATACACCAACAAAACTGTGCTGAGGTGTACGATATGGAGCGCAACCAGAACTATGTGGAGCTGTGGGGCGTCGCCGCAGGCGAGCCCGTCTTTTCGCACGAGAACCATACCCGCCGGTTCGACAAATTTCCCCTGCGGGTCGAGCGCCTGTCAGGCCAGAACGACGTGCCCGTCATCGTGGCGAGCGAGGCACTGCTGCGCGTCTGCCCTGTGGAGGAGGGACAGAGCCTTCGCATCGTCGGGCAGCTGCGCTCGTTTAACAACAAGAGCGGGCAGGGCAACCGGCTCGTCATCACCGTGTTCGCCCAGAGCATCGAGCCGGGCGACGGCTCGTACTTTAACCGCATCCTGCTTTCGGGCGCGCTGTGCAAAAAGCCCGTGCTGCGGCGCACGCCGCTCGGCCGCAGCATTTGCGATGTCATTCTGGCAGTCAACCGCCACTACGGGCGCGCGGACTACTTACCCTGCATCGCCTGGGGACAGACCGCCGTGCAGATCGCGGGCATGGACGTCGGCGAGCGATTGGCGCTTGAGGGCCGCGTGCAGAGCCGGACCTACACCAAGCTGCTCGAAAGCGGCAGTGAGGAACGCACGGCGTTCGAAGTGTCGATCATGCAGCTTTTGGGCGAAGAAGAAACGGAGGAGACCGCCTTATTATAGGCGGTCTCCTCCGTCTTTTGCTTATAGCCCGCTCTCCTATTCAAATAATTTATCAGTGCATCCCTTTACAATTTTAAGGCGCAGTGTTAGAGTCTTTCGTGCTATATATTCTATTAGATTTTTGAAATTTAAAAACGAAACACGGAGAGAGAAATGGCAAGAATTTTTTTACTCAAGGGTGACATCGCCAACCCCGGCTATGTAGACATTCCCGACGAGGCGACCACCATCCGAGAGGCGATCTACGGGATCGGCGGCGGCATTCCGAATGGGAAAAAGTTTAAGGCGGTGCAGATCGGCGGCCCGAGCGGCGGCCTTCTCGTCGAGGAGCATCTCGATCTGCCCCTGCACTTTCAAAAGCTCAAGCCCTACGGCGTGCGCCGCGGCGACAGCGTCATCACGGTGCTCGACGAGGACCGCTGCATGGTCGATGTCGCGTGTCGCTTTATGCAGTACACGCAGACAGAGTTCTGCGGCAAGTGCGTTCCCTGCCGCGAGGGCACAAAGCGCATGAACGAGCTGCTCTGGGCCATGCGGGACTACCGCCTCAGCGAGTCGGACTTTCATATGCTCACCGACCTTGGCGAGATGATCTCAGTCACGGCGTTCTGCAATCTGGGCCGCAATTCCTACCACACGCTGGAGACGGCCATCAAATACTTTCCCGAGGAATTCAAGGATCACCTGCGCGGGGACTGCGCGCTCTGCGAGCTTGACCGCGAGCCGATCGAGCCGGGTGGACTTCCCTATAACCGCATCCGCCTCGAGATCGACCCGAGCATCTGCCGCGGATGCAGCAAGTGCTCGCGTTCCTGCCACGCCGAGGCCATCACGGGCGTCATCAAGTCGCCGTTCGTGATCGACCCGGAAAAATGCGTCAAATGCTATACCTGCATCGAGGCCTGCCCCTTTGATGCGATCCAGGAGGTGGAGATCGATGGCTAAGGGTATTATGTATGTCGACAACATCCGCGTGGAGTTCGACGACGAGCCCACGATCATGGATGTCTGCCGCAAGGCGGGCGTGGAAATGCCGAACTTCTGCTTCCACTCCGACCTTTCCGTTTACGGCGCGTGCCGCATGTGTATGGTCGAGGATCTGGACACCGGCAAGATCGACGCCGCCTGCACGACCAAGCCGAAAAACGGCATGCGCATCCGCACCAACACATCGCGCCTTCTCAAATACCGCCGCATGATACTGGAGCTGATGCTTGCCTCGCACTGCCGCGACTGCACCGCCTGCGAAAAAAACCGCTCCTGCCGTCTGCAGGAGATGGCCGTGCGCTTCGGCATCCATCACGTTCACTTCAAGGATACGCGCGAGCATGTACCGATGGACTTTTCAAGCCCTGCGGTCACATTCGACCTCAACAAATGCATCCTCTGCGGCGACTGCGTGCGCGTGTGCAAAGAGGTTCAGGGCATGAGCATCCTGCACTTTGCAGGCCGCGGCCCAGGGCTGCACATTGAGGCAGGCGACGACCAGCCCATCTCGACCACGCACTGCGTCAGCTGCGGCCAGTGCGCCGCCGTGTGCACGACCGGCGCCATCACCGTCAAAAACGACATCGGCGCGGCGTGGCGTGCCCTGCACGACCCGCAAAAGCGTGTCGTCATCCAGATCGCGCCCGCCGTGCGCGTCGCCATCGGTGAGGCCTATGGTCTGCCCGCGGGCGAAAATGTGCTCGACAAGCTCGTCACGGCACTCAAGATCATGGGTGCGGACGAAATTTACGATACGATCTTCGGCGCGGACCTCACGGTGCGCGAGGAATCGAAGGAATTCCTCCGCCGCCTGGAAACGGGCGAAAATCTCCCGCTGATGACATCCTGCTGCCCATCCTGGGTGCGCTATGTGGAGCAGGAGCGCCCGCAGTTCATCAAGAACCTGTCCTCCGCACTCTCGCCTATGCAAATGTTCGCAACGGTCTTAAAGGACAAGTACCGCGAAAAGGACGCCGCCGACGGCCGCACGACCTTCCATATCGCCATCATGCCCTGCACAGCCAAGAAAATGGAGGCCGGACGCGAGGAATTCCGCCGCGACGGCGTACCGAACGTCGACCTCGTGCTGACCACGCAGGAGGTCATCAAGATGATCAAGGAATCCGGCATCCGCTTCCAGATGCTCGAAAAGGAGTCGCCCGACCTGCCGTTCGGCATGGGCAGCGGCGCGGCCGAGATCTTCGGCACCTCCGGCGGCGTGGCGGAGGCGGTGCTCCGCTGCTGCCTGCCCGACAAGAGCAAAAACGTCCTGCGCATGCTCGAGCACAGCGGTCTTCGCGGCACGGAGGCCGTCCGCTTTGTGACCATCCCCGTTAACGGGCGCGACGTGCGCGTCGCCCTGGCCCACGGCCTTGCCAACGCGGCAAAGCTGCTCGATCAAATCGAAAACGGCGAGGTCGAGGTCGACCTGGTCGAGGTCATGTCCTGCCGCACCGGCTGCGTCGGCGGCGCGGGCCAGCCCTACGCGCTGATGAGCACCAAGCTCAAGCGCGCCCACGGCCTGTACGAGATCGACCGCAGCGCGATGTTCAAGCGCAGCGAGCGCAACCCCGTCCTCGACGCGATGTATGCCGCGGGTCTCAATGAGCGCGCGCACGAGCTGCTGCACCACGAGTACAAGGACTGATCCCCTTCATAAAAAGCCGGCCGTGTGTCCACGGCCGACTTTTTCGCCCGACTCATTATTTTTTATAATGCGTCTATTGACAAATTAAGATATTTCCACTAATATATTTTTGAAAATGTATTACAAATTTGAATCGGAGGACAGCCATGGAAGTCCGCAACCTGGTCACATTCTTAAAAGTCACGGAGCTCAAGAGCTTCTCCCGTGCGGCGGAAGCTCTGGATTATTCCCAGTCCGCCGTCACGGTGCAGATCCAGCAGCTCGAGCGCGAGCTGGGCGTGCAGCTCTTTGACCGCATCGGCAAAACGGTCTCCATCACGCAGTACGGCAAGGACTTTGTCTCCTACGCGCGCGACGTGGTGAGCGCCATCGCGCGTGCCAGCGCCTTTGCCTCGTCGGATTCCGAGCTGAGCGGCACCGTGCGCGTCGGCACGCTCAATTCGCTGCTCACCGCCTCGTTCTCTAACATCGTGCCGCTCTACCACGAGCGTTTTCCGCACGTGCAGATCAGCCTGCACGCGGGCAATATCGCCTCCATCACCGAAATGCTCGTCAAGAATGAGCTCGACATCATCTACACGCTCGATGAGCAGATCTTCGACACGCAGTTTGTCAAAGTCTTTGAAGCGCAGGAGGACGTCGTCATCGTGACGAACACGGAAAACCCGCTCTCTGCCCGCGATGATGTGCACCTTGCCGACCTTGTGTCGCACCCGTTCATCCTGATGAACCACGGCAACCCCTACCGCGACCAGTTCGACCGCGAGCTTGCCCGTCAGGATCTAAGTGTCGAGCCGTTTTTGGAGCTCGAGAGCGACACGCTCGCGCTCAAGCTCATCCGCGAGAATCCAGAGTATCTCTCCGTGCTGCCGCGCTACACGGCGAAGATGAGCATTCACAAGGGCAACCTTGCCATCATCCCTGTGGCCGACTGTCAGATGAGCCAGTGGCGGCAGGTGCTTTATCACCGCAACAAGGTCATTACCCCGCAGATCCAGGGCATGCTCGACGTGATCTTAGAGGTCGCGAAAAAGCCGTTTTAAGCAGAATCTCACAAAAAAGCACAGGCGTGCTTTCGCGCGCCTGTGCTTTTTCACTTTACTGTGTCATTACGGCGCAAAATTTGCAAAAAAAGAGTGCAAAATGCAAATCGGCGCGGTATAATAATGGGCAAATTCCAGCGTCTGCGCGCATCGCGCGCCCGCTTTGATCGGAGGGATCACGATATGAGAATTGTCGTCAAGGTCGGCACATCCACGCTGGCACACCCCACGGGGCGGCTGAACATCCAGCGTATGGAAAAGCTGTGCAAGGTTTTAAGCGACCTTAAAAATATGGGACACGAGATCATCCTCGTCTCCTCTGGCGCCATCGCCATGGGCTTTGGCAAGCTCAACCTGAGCGAACGGCCGAAAGACGTGCCGACGAAGCAGGCCTCCGCCGCTGTCGGCCAGTGCGAGTTGATGTACATTTACGACAAGCTCTTCACCGAGTATAACCACACCGTGGCACAGCTGCTCATCACCGCACCGGATATCGAAGAGGGCGGCGTGCGCAAGCAGAACTTCCACAACACGCTCGCGCGGCTTTTAGAGCTCGGCGCGCTGCCGGTCATCAACGAGAACGACACCATCTCCACCGAGGAGTTCGGCATCGGCGACAACGATACGCTCTCTGCCATCGTGGCCGTGACGATCCAGGCGGACCTCCTCATTCTGCTTTCGGACATCGACGGGCTCTTCGACGGAGACCCGCGCAAGAACCCCGACGCGAAGCTCATCGACACGGTGGAAAAGATCGACGAGCACATCATTTCGCTCGGCGGGGGCAGCGGGTCGAATCTCGGCACCGGCGGCATGGCGACCAAGCTCCGCGCCGCGCAGATGGCGACGGCAGCAGGCTGCGAAATGGTCATCGCCAACGGCCAGTCGCCCGAGGTACTCTACGATGTGGCCGCGGGCAAGCGCGTGGGCACAAGATTTTTGGCAAAGAGGGATGAAGCATGACAACGATCGAACTTCTGGAACGCACAAAAGCTGCCTGGGGCAGCATCCGCAGCGCAAGCGCCGAGGAGAAGGACCGGCTGCTGCTCGCGATGGCGGAGAGCCTTGAGGCCAACAGCGAAGATATCCTGCGCGAAAATGCCAAGGACATGGAGGCGGCGAAGGGCACGATCTCCGACGTGATGCTCGACCGTCTCGCCCTGACGGAGAGCCGCATCCACGCGATGGCCGAGGGCATCCGCGAGGCCGCGGCGCTGCCCGACCACGTGGGCCGCGCGCTCGCGCAGTTTACCCGCCCCAATGGTATGACCATCACCAAGCGGCAGGTGCCGCTCGGTCTGGTCGCCATCATCTACGAGAGCCGCCCGAACGTCACGTCGGACGCCGCGGCGCTGTGCATCAAGAGCGGCAACGTCTGCATGCTGCGCAGCGGCAAGGAGGCCTATCGCTCCTCTCACGCCATCGTCACGGCGCTCAAGGCGGGCGTTGAGTCCGTCGGCGGCGATTCCGACATTGTCAACATCGTTGAGGATACAACGCATGCGAGCGCGCAGGTATTGATGACGGCGGACGGCCTTGTCGACCTGCTGATCCCCCGCGGCGGCAAGGGGCTCATCCGCGCGTGCGTGGAAAATGCAAGCGTTCCCTGCATCGAGACCGGCACGGGCATCTGCCATGTGTACGTCGACAGGGACGCTGACCTCAACATGGCGGTAAAGATCATCGAAAACGCCAAGACGAGCCGCCCGTCCGTCTGCAACGCGGAGGAGGTCTGCCTTGTCCACCGCGACATTGCAAAGGAATTTCTCCCCAAGCTCAAGGCCGCGCTTGTCGACAAGCGTAGAGAAGCGGGCCTTGTCCCCGTCGAGCTGCGGCTCGACGAAGCCGCGGCGGAGATCATTCCCGGCACGGCGGCAACGGAGCTCGACTTCGACACGGAATTTCTCGATTACATTCTCGCCGTCGCGGTCGTAGATGATCTGGATGCGGCCATCGCGCATGTCCAGCATCACTCGACGCACCACAGCGATTGCATCGTGACCGAGAACCAAGCCGCGGCCGACCGCTTTGTCGACGAGGTCGACAGCGCGGCGGTGTACGTCAACGTCTCCACCCGCTTCACCGACGGCGGGGAGTTCGGCCTCGGCTGCGAGATGGGCATTTCGACGCAGAAGCTCCACGCGCGCGGCCCGATGGGGCTCGACGAGCTGAGCACCTATAAATATGTCATCACTGGCAGCGGCCAGATTCGATAACAGGAAAGGCGCACACTCCGATGTACCACAACGACAAAAAGTACGCATTGACAAACTGCGTGCTTCTCGACGGCTCTGAGCACATGGAGCCGCAGACGGGCAAGGCCGTCTGCATCGACGGCGAGAAAATCAATGAGATCGTCGACGCACAGCATATCCCCGCAGGCTATGAGGCAGTCGACCTCGGCGGAAAATATGTGCTGCCGGGTCTCATCAACATGCACGTACACCTGCCCGCCTCGGGCAAGCCGAAAAAGAAGGCGAGCGACCCCAAAAAGCTCGTCAAGCTCATCACCTTCTGCGCGCTGACGAACAGGATCGGCGTCAACATGTGCGAGGGCTACGCCAAAACCGAGCTGCTCTCCGGTGTCACGACCATCCGCACAGTCGGCGGCGTCGCCGATTACGACACGAAAATTCGCGACCTCGCCGCGGCGGGCAAAATTCTCGCCCCGCGCGTGCTGGCGTCGAACATGGCGGTCTCCGTCCCCGGCGGGCACATGGCGGGTTCGCTCGCCTACGAGGCGCACTCCGCCGAAGAGGCCGCGGCGCTCGTCGAAAAGATCGCCGCCGAAAAGCCCGACCTCATCAAGCTGATGATCACCGGCGGCGTGCTGGACGCCGAAGTCGTGGGCGAGCCGGGCGTGCTGCGCATGCAGCCCGAGCTTGTCAAGGCCGCGTGCGACAAGGCACATTCGCTCGGCATGATCGTCGCGGCGCACGTTGAGAGCCCTGATGGCGTGATGGCCGCGCTGCAAAACGGCGTCGACTCCATCGAGCACGGCGCGCAGCCAAGCGATGAAATGATCACGCTCTTCAAGCAGCGCAAGGCGTTCCAAATTTCGACCATTTCCCCCGCCCTGCCCTACGCGCTCTTCGACCGCAGCATTTCGCACGCGACGTATGAGCAGCAGGAAAACGGCAAGATCGTCTTCGACGGCATCGTCGCGCTCGCAAAGGCAAACCTCGCCGCGGGCGTGCCAGTCGGTCTCGGCACGGACGTCGGCTGCCCGTACATCACACATTACGACATGTGGCGCGAGCTGCACTATTTCGTCAAATACTGCGGCGTGACGCCCGCGTTCGCGCTCTACAGCGCGACGAAACTCAATGCCCGGCTCGCGGGCATCGGTGATCTGACCGGCAGCATTGAGGCGGACAAGCAGGCCGACCTGATCGTCTGCTCCGGCAACACTCTTCAGAATTTGAGCGCGCTGCGTGAGCTCGACATGGTCGTCAAGGGCGGCTATCGCATCGACAAGCCGCAGATCAAAAAAATGGATGAGGTCGAGCGAGAGCTCGACAAGTTCCTGTAAGCGCTATGAAATACTTGGTACTATCCGACTCGCACGGTAATGTCGACAACATGGTGCGCGCGGTAGAGCTCGTAAAGCCGCAGGGCATCATCCATCTTGGCGACGGCTGGCGCGATGTCGAGGAGTTGCATCAGCTCTACCCTCGCCTGCCGCTCGAGCAGGTCCCCGGCAACTGCGACTTCGGGCGCTTTGAAGCGCTTGAGCGCGTGCTGATTCTGGACGATCACCGCGTGCTCATCGCGCACGGGCACACGTTAGGGGTGAAGTCCGGTCTTCACCCCTAACGTGTG
>OHCN01000434.1_pt1 | contig 19592 bp, 18 predicted proteins | sample 1566761 | NCBI WGS metagenome assembly OHCN01 (sample SAMEA3879568, study PRJEB24766) | human gut metagenome | biome: human-associated habitat; feature: feces | place: USA | collected 1985/1987 | reverse complement strand
AACCAGTATTGTTGAAGACTATGGAGTATCTAAATATACCCCGGTTATTGCCACACTGTTGAAAAATCCAACTTTGAATTTACCACAGTAGGTGGAAAGAGAGTAATTTTCACTTTTACAGAGACAATCCAATATCCCATATGATAAAATAAAAAACAGAAGAAAATAATATTCATCCCAAATGGATATTGGAAAGTAAAAAGGATATAAAAGACCTATGACATTAAAGAAAGCAATAGAACGACATAAATCTACCATATTGTTTTGTCTCATATTAGTATTTGGTTCTATATTGCGGCTGGTGCAGCTTGGAAACGTACCTGGTGGCTATCAGATGGATGAGGCTTATGGAGCGTTCAATGCATATTCACTGTTTCACAGTGGGATCGATTCCACAGGACACTCCTATCCTGTGTATTTCGAGTCCTGGGGAGGCGGGCAGAATGCACTGAACTCGTATCTCATGCTTCCTTTTATGGTGTTCACCGGAGGTAAGATCACTCCACTGGTAGTAAGACTACCGCAGGCCATTGTAGCAATTTTATCTCTGGTGGCGGTTTATTTTCTGATGAAAGAGATGGTGAATGAAGCGGCCGGACTGTGGGCCATGCTTCTTCTCAGTGTATGTCCCTGGCATATCATGATGTCAAGGTGGGGACTGGAATCCAATCTGGCACCAGGGTTCCTGCTTCTTGGACTGACTTTTTTTGCCTATGGTCTGAAAAAACCGAGATTACTTATTTTGTCAGCACTCTCTTACGGTCTGAGCCTGTATTGTTATGCGACTATCTGGCCTATTGTTCCGCTGCTTATTTTGTCGGAATGGGGATATGGATTTCTTACAAAGACTTTGAAGATCAACAAATACTTCGTGATCCATGTGGTGATCATTGGATTACTGGCACTTCCGTTGCTGGCGTTTTTGCTGGTAAACAGAGGAATCCTCCCAGAGTTCTCCATAGGCCCTTTTTCGGTCTATGTAATGACGGATTTCAGAGTGAATGAAATAGCATCCTCTTTCCGTGATATTTTATACAATTTCAAAAATCTGCTGTATCTTCTGTATCGGCAGGATATCGGTCGTCCCTACGATGTGATCATGCCGTTTGGATTTTTCGGAATCACAGCCAGAGTACTGATCTTTCTGGGAGTTTTTTTACTGGTGATCCGCCTGATCCTAGCCTTACAGAAGAGACAGACAACATTATTATGGATGATATTCTTTCAACTGACCGGCGCATTGCTGCTGGGATTACTGGTTACCGTGGGAATGACCCAGATCAACTGCATCTATATTCCTCTTGTTCTGTGCGGAGCATTGTGCGTGTCTTCTTTGACAGATTTTCTGGGGAAAAAAGTGAATTTCTATGGAAAAATTGCAGTAAGCATTCTTTTGGCAGCACTTCTGCTGGGGGAAAATGTACAGTTTGAAAAGGCATATTTTACTTCTTATAAAGAGCTGGTCAGTGCCTATTTTCAGGAAGGCAGCGAGGAAGCCGTACAGAAAGCCATGGAGATTGCGGCGGAAAGCGGTCGTGAGATCGAGATCGAAGATGCCATCAAATATCCCAGTGTTTTGCTCTACGGAGAGATTGACGCTGCAGAATACCTTGCCAACAGGAACTTAAGCGATGCACCTCCCAAGCCGGAGTCTTTCCTAGGCAAGGGAATCCGCTTCACCATGGGAATCGACTGGGAGCACATCGACAGAAATAAGATATATATCATTTACTATACAGATGCGGAAAAATTCGATGGATTCGCTCTCCTGCCCTGCCGGGACTGGTATGTGGCGTATTAAAATGAAAATAAAAAAGCCCTCACATATCATAAAAGGTGGGGGCTTTCGCGTGTCAAAAATTATGTTTCATTTACGCACTCAGATCCAGATTCCGTCCAATCAGCATGGCAGCATCCGCAGATTTCTTATTTTGCTGGTAAGGATTGCTCTCGTTACGGTAACTGATCTTGGTCGTGGTGGTGCCGCCGGCGGTGTAGACGGTGCCGCATTCGGGACATACCGCGGTCCGCAGGGACACTGTGGCGGAGAGAACCTTGCCGTTGTTCTGTGCGGCCTTGTTGTAAGCGTTCGTTACATGCTCCTGTTCGTGGGCACGAACTCTGGAGGAGGAAGCCTGTGGTGAAATATGAGATGCAGATTTGAAGGAGACCATTTCGTTGGAACCATCCTGATATTTCCGGTTCTTGCAGGTTTCGCATTCTGCGGGAGAAGACTTTCTGCCGGGCTTTTCTACATCAGATTTTCCGGGATTCAATACAACACCTTTCTCCTCGGGCTGTGCGGAGGATACCGAGCCGGCAGAATAACCGTATCCGTAATTACCGGACAGACTATAATTATTATAATTACCGATTCCGTAAATACCTGTCATAAGACTTCTCCTTTCTGCATAATGTTTTCATTGGTTGATTCGATATTCTTCTATTTGCCCTCATTGTAGCACCTGTATCTGGTAAGGGCAAGTTAAGATTACTGAAAAATCTGCTCAACTTCTGAAATCACGGAGGTCGTACCTAATATTACAATGGGATCCGAAAAAGAATCCGCCAGAGTAAGTGCCTGTTCCACCGAGTCTGTCCATTCTGCACCAATGCCCGCTCCCGCTAATGTCTCTTGCTGTTTTTTGGAAAAATGATAGTGCGGATTTCCGGATCTGGTGAGAAGGATCCGGCTTGCCGTTTCTTCCATGGACCGAACCACCCCGGCATAATCCTTATCCTCCGGAATTCCCACAATAACAGTGCAATTCCAAACCCCCAGATGTCGCAGGACTTCCTTTACATTCTCACAGCTGGTGGCATTGATACAGGCATCCAGCAGAACAAACGGCTTGGAACGCAGGACTTCCATGCGTCCCGGCCAGTGCAGCAGAGACAGATTTTTCCGGATGTCTGGCAAAGAAAAAACTGCGGATTCCCTGCGCAGATCAGACAGCACATCCACACACACAGCAAGTGCCAGAGCACAGTTTTTCGCCTGATGTTCTCCCAGCAACGGAATTTGTAAATCCGCATAAATGTTGTCTCCGATTTCAACATCAAACTGCATTCCGAAGCAGGTATAACGGATGTTTTCCGCATGAAAATCCCGACCGTAGATCTTATAGGGAATATGCAGAGTTTCGGCACGGCGCTGCAGAACCTCCAGTACTTCCGGTTCCTGCTCCGCAAAATAGACACACTTCTGCTCTCCGGTGATAACGTGGGATTTATCTTCCGCAATGGCAGTCAGCGTATCACCCAGTTCCCTCGTGTGCTCCAGAAAAATCCGGTTGATCACGGCATAATCGTGACGAATGTTGTTTACATCATCATATTTTGCACCCTTTCCGCATTCAAATACATTGAAATCCGTATGCTTTTCCGAAAAATAAGTCAGTGCCAGGTCCGCCTGAATGCCCATGGGACTGATACATACTGACTCCGGCAGATCAGAGGCAATATTCAGAATCTCTGGCTGGATCTCTGTCATCAGACGGCAGAAGTCAGATTCACTGATCATGGTATCATTGACACGGAAGCGTTCGCGAAAGTCCGTGATATGAGGGCTGGTCATCAGTCCCACAGAGAATCTTGTCTGCAGGATTCGGGAGATCATGTTGGAAACGGAGCCTTTTCCCTTGCTTCCGGTGACAACGATGCAGGGAGTAACGGATTTTTGCCAAAGCAGGGATCTGGTCAGTTCCGGGTGTCGTTTTCTGGCGTCCTTTGCAGCATAATCCTGATGTGAGGCAGCTCGCAGATAAGAGGCATAGACAAAGTCTTCCGCCTCCTTACGCGTAGTGATTTTATGAAATTGCAGTGATGTTTCGGAAGTGTTATTCATATAAATACCTTTTTGTAGCCTGCAATTTTCCAGATACTTTAGTATCATGTATTTTCGTACACTGTGCAGGCACATATTTGCGCATGAAAAAACTATTTTTTACACTAAGTCTTTGATGTAAAGTCAGATTGTATCGTCTCAATAATTTTTCCCGCAACATTTATGCCGGAAGCCTTTTCAATACCTTCCAGTCCCGGCATGACATTGATTTCGCAAAAATAAGGTTTTTCTCTGCCAAAAAGCAGATCAATTCCCAGAAAATCCAGTCCGGTCTGTTCGTAAATATCTGCGGCTATGGTACGGATGCCGGAAGTGACAGGGTAAGGCTCTACCGAAGCGCCCAGAGCTACATTTGCACGGAAATCCCCCTGGGATGTGCGCTGCATACAGGCAACGGCTTCTCCGCGGATGCTGTAAAAGCGCAGATCTCTGCCGTAGCTTTCTGAGATAAATTCTTCGAAGAGCCATTCCTTGGAGGAAGGGTAGTTAAGAGAGAGTTCCTCATAAGAAGCTTTATCCCGGATGCAGACGATTTCCTCTCCCATGGAGCTTTCCAGTCCTTTACCGACAAAGGGAAGGCCCAGTTGTTCTACAATAGAAGAAAAAGGCAACCGTGAAGTTCCCAGAAGATATTTCGGGATCAAAAAGGCTTTGGAATGAAGCCTTCGTACCTGTTCAAATTTATTAATATAGATATTATAAGCAGTTAATGGATTATAGCTTCGGGTGGCAAGTGCATTTATAGCATCCTTTTCCCGTCCCCATTTATAGCGGTTGATGACAAAATCCACGGGTTCCAGTATTTTACCATGATTTATGACACCATGCGGAGAGACCGCAGTATCATGGATCCCTACAATCTGAAGATTCATATCCAGGGCAGAAGCTTCCTGTACCAGACGGTTGCAGGTATAAGCGTTAGTCATAGTATTATATTTTTCTATGATATATCCTCTGATAGGCATAAGGCACCTCGTGATTTCAGTATTCTCATGGTTAACATAGCAAAATGTTGTCAAAATAGCAAGAAATATAGTTCTTCTATTGAAAAAGGACTAATATCCTGCGTATAATAAGAGACATAAGAGCATAAAAGTGGGATGATAATTCCACGATATGCGAATATTGGGTAGAATTGTGGTAGTGCGTAGCACGAAGCAATTCGTAGGTATCAAAGTCGGGGGCTTTTGACCCCGACATCATTAAAATATATTAAGAAGAAACAAAAGAGGAGACATACAATGAAATTACTCGAAGAGCGCATTCGCAAAGACGGTACGGTAAAAGCAGGGAATGTATTAAAAGTAGATTCTTTTCTGAATCATCAGATGGACATTGATCTGTTCAATGAAATGGGAAAAGAGTGGGCGCGTCTGTTCGCAGACCGTAAGATTACGAAGATTCTGACTGTGGAGGCTTCCGGTATCGGTATCGCCTGTGTGGCAGCCCAGCATTTTCATGTGCCTGTGGTATTTGCAAAAAAGTCCCAGTCCGTAAATATTGACGGTGAAGTATATTCCACCAAGATCGAATCCTTTACGCACAAGAGAGTATATGACGTGATCGTTTCCAAAAAATTCCTGCATCCGGAAGATCATATTCTGATCATTGATGATTTTCTGGCCAACGGATGCGCACTGGAGGGTCTGATCGACATTGTCAATAAAGCGGGAGCTTCTGTAGAGGGTGTCGGCATTGCCGTTGAGAAGGGATTCCAGAAGGGCGGCGACCTGATCCGTTCCAAGGGTATCCGTGTAGAGTCGCTCGCTATTGTGGAAAGCATGGATGACAAGACCGGAGAGATCACATTTCGATCTTAAGAGTTAGATAAGTTAGATAACTATTCAGAACCACATTCGCAAACGAGTTAATAAAAATTTAATACTTCTCTTGACAAGAAGTCAGACAAATGCTTATACTGACTAATGTTGAGAGAGTACAATAAAGGGGTTGTATGAAGGTGTCATACACCCTTTTTGCGTTGACTCACCGGTTTATCTGCAGATCTGTGCCCGCGCTGCTACATGGATCTGTAACGAAGCAGCAGCGCAGAAAGAGGAGAATTATGAAAAAGAAAGTCGTAAGTTTACTCGCAGCTATGGCTCTCGCAGTTACTGCTCTGGCAGGCTGCGGATCCAATGATGCAGCTACCACCGGCACAGATGCAGCAACCGTTGCAGCTACCACCGAGGCAGCAGGTACTACCGAAGCAGCAGGTACTACCGAAGCAGCAACCGACAGTGAAGCTGTTACCGGTGTAAAGGCAGGTTTCATTTTCCTGCATGATGAGAACTCTACTTATGATCTGAACTTCCTGAATGCAGCAAAAGCAGCTTGTGAGAAGCTTGGTATTGAGTACATGACCAAGACCAACATTCCTGAAGGACAGGAAGCTTATGAAGCAGCTTGTGAGCTTGCTGATGCAGGTTGTAATTTCATTTTCGCAGACAGCTTCGGACATGAGGACTACATCATTGAGGCTGCTAAGGAATATCCCGATGTTCAGTTCAGCCATGCAACCGGAACCAAGGCTCATACAGAAGGCCTTGATAACTTCCACAATGCATTTGCTTCCATCTATGATGGCCGTTATCTTGCAGGTATCGTTGCAGGTATGAAGCTGAATGAGATGATCGCTAACGGTGATATCACCGAGGATCAGGCTAAGATGGGTTATGTAGGTGCTTATACCTATGCTGAAGTTATGTCCGGTTATACCTCTTTCTTCCTGGGCGCCCGTTCCGTATGCCCCAGCGTTACCATGGATGTAACCTTTACCGGTTCCTGGTATGATGAGACCGCTGAGAAGGAAGCAGCTAACAAGCTGATCGAGGGCGGATGCGTACTGATCAGCCAGCATGCAGACTCCATGGGTGCTCCTACCGCATGTGAGACCGCAGGCGTTCCCAACGTATCTTACAACGGAAGCACTGAGGCAGCCTGCCCCAATACTTTCCTGGTATCTTCCAGAGTTAACTGGGAGCCTTATTTTGAGTATGCTATTAAATGTGTAGCAGATGGAACTCCTATTGATACCGATTGGTGTGGTACTCTGGAGACCGGCTCTGTAGAGCTGAGTGATCTTGGTGCTGCTGTAGCAGAGGGTACTGCAGAAGCAGTAGAAGCTGCAAAGGCTGATCTGATCGCAGGCAAGACTCACGTATACAATATCACTACCTTCACTGTAGACGGCAAGACCTTGGACAGCTATGAGGCTGATATCGATACCGATCCTGATTATACTCCCGATCATGAGGTAGTAAGTGACGGATACTTCCATGAGTCCGATGTTGCATTCCGTTCCGCTCCTTACTTCAATGTAAGAATCGACGGCATCAACCTGCTGGACGAGCAGTATTAATTCTTAAAAAGCCTGGACGGCGCCGCGTTTATCGCCGCGCCGCCCTTTTTCTACCTTATGGATCTTTTGCGGATGGATGAGGTAGAAAAGGGGCGGAGTGTGAAAAATACAAAAATGGATTTTTTGCATGCAGATTTGTGCCTGCGTATGGCACTAAAGCGCCTAAAATTTTGCAGGTCATGGGTAAAGTGGAAAGGTGACAGAGGATGGAAAAAGAGACAAAAGTAGCTGCGGTTTCAATGAAAAACATTACCAAGACTTTTGGATCCGTGATCGCCAATGACAAGGTGAATCTGGATATCTACAAAGGTGAGATCTTATCACTGCTTGGAGAAAACGGCAGCGGTAAGACGACACTGATGAATATGCTCTCCGGTATTTATTTTCCGGATGAGGGGCAGATCTTTATTAACGGTAAGGAAGAGGTCATCAGATCTCCCAAGGATGCATTGCGGTTGGGAATCGGTATGGTGCACCAGCACTTCAAGCTGATCGATGTACTGTCTGCCACCGAGAATATTATTCTGGGTCTGGAAGGTGGACTGAACATTAAGGAAGCTTCCCGTAAAATCGAGGAGATCTGCAATAAATACGGTTTTGAAGTGGACCCGAAGCAGAAGATCTATGATATGTCCGTATCCCAGAAGCAGACGGTAGAGATCGTAAAGGTACTGTACCGTGGTGCGGATATTCTGATCCTGGATGAGCCTACCGCCGTACTGACACCGCAGGAGACCGAGAAGCTGTTCAACGTCCTCCGGAAAATGAGAGATGACGGCAAGGCTATCGTCATCATTACCCATAAAATGCATGAAGTCGAATCTCTGTCCGATAGAGTGGCTGTACTCAGAAACGGCCAGTACATCGGCAGTATGCTGACGAAGGATACCACCGTCACCGAAATGACCAATATGATGGTAGGCCATGCTGTGACACTGAATATCGAGAGACCGGAGCCTGTGAATCCCAAGCCCCGTATCGAGGTAGAGGGACTGACGGTTCGTAATGAAGAAGGAATCGTCAAGTTAAAGGATGTGTCCTTTACCGCCAACAGCGGTGAGATTCTGGGAATCGCCGGTATCTCCGGCTGCGGACAGAAGGAACTTCTGGAAGCTATCGCTGGATTACAAGTGGTGGAGACCGGTACGATTCATTATGTAGAGGACGATGGTAGCAAGGAAATGCTGATCGGCAAGGATCCGTTGAAGATCGCAGAGATGGGTGTTTCACTTTCCTTCGTGCCGGAAGATCGTCTCGGCATGGGTCTGGTGGGCAATATGGACCTGACAGACAATATGATGTTACGTTCCTTCCGTAAGGGACATACACCGTTTACCAACCGCAAACCCTCCAAACAGCTGGCGGAGGATGTTGTAGAGAATCTGGAAGTCGTGACTCCCGGTATTACCACACCGGTGCGCCGACTGTCTGGAGGTAATGTACAGAAGGTTCTCGTTGGAAGAGAGATTGCGTCTGCACCTACCGTACTGTTGACGGCTTATGCGGTACGTGGACTGGATATCAATTCTTCGTATACTATATATGACCTGATCAATGAACAGAAGAAAAAGGGCGTTGCCGTAATCTTCGTCGGTGAGGATCTGGATGTGCTGATGGAGCTGTCCGACCGTATCATGGTGCTGTGCGGCGGAGAAGTCAGCGGTATCCTCGATGCGAGAAAGACAGATAAAAATGAGGTCGGTATGCTGATGACCAGAGTAGGAGGCAAAGAACATGAAGGAGAAGAATAGAGAGCCTTTGTTTCATATCGTAAAAAGAGATGCACTCCCCTGGTATAAATCTCTGGGTATCCGTTTCGTAGCGATTCTGTTGGCGTTGATCCTGTGCGGTATCATTACGACGATCACCACGGGAATCAATCCTTTACAGGTATATCAGTCTATTATTCTGGGAGCTTTCGGATCCGTCCGTAAGACCTGGGTTACTTTTCAGAATATTGCGATCCTGTTGTTGATTGCACTGGCACTGACTCCGGCATTCAAGATGAAATTCTGGAATATCGGCGGTGAGGGACAGGTCTTGATCGGGGGTCTGGCATCCGCAGCCTGCATGATCTGCCTGGGGGACAAGCTTCCGGGTGCAGTTGTGATCCTGTGCATGATCGTGGCCAGCCTGGCAGCAGGAGCCATCTGGGGCTTCATTCCTGCATTTTTCAAGGCAAAATGGAATACCAATGAGACACTGTCTACACTGATGATGAACTACATAGCTACCCAGCTTGTGGCATTCTATACCATTGTATGGGAGGTTCCCAAGGGATCCGGTAAGATCGGTATCATCAACCAGAATACCAACGTGGGCTGGCTGCCCCAGATCTTTGGTTCAAAGTATCTGTTAAGTATTGTAGTGGCAGTAGTGATTACGATTTTCATGTATGTATATCTCAACTATAGCAAGCAGGGATATGAGATCTCCGTTGTGGGTGAGAGTGAAAATACCGCAAAATATGTGGGTATCAAGGTAGAAAAGGTAATCATCCGTACTATGCTTCTGTCCGGTGCGCTGTGCGGACTGGTAGGTTTGCTTCTGGTAGGCGGTATCAACCATACTGTTACCACCACCATTGCAGGTGGACAGGGATTTACTGCTGTACTGGTATCCTGGATGTCCAAGTTCAATCCTCTGACCATGGTGTTCTCCAGCTTCCTGATCATTTTCATGGATCGTGGTGCCAGTGAGATCTCTACCAATTTTGGACTGAATCATTCCTACTCCGATATTCTGACAGGTATTATCCTGTTCTTTATTATCGGCTGTGAGTTCTTCATTACCTATCGCCTGCAGTTCCGTAAAAAGGCAGAAAAGGAGGAACAGTAATCATGTGGACATTTTTACTTGCATTTATTCCGAGAGCTATTGTACAGGGAATTCCTCTGTTATACGGAAGTACCGGTGAGATCATCACGGAGAAATCCGGTAACCTGAATCTGGGAATCCCCGGCGTTATGTATGTGGGAGGTATCTGCGGTGTCATCGGCTCCTTCTTCTATGAGAGATCGGCAGGCGGTGCGGCAAATATGAACGGATTCCTCGCTATTGCGATTCCTATGCTTTGTTGTCTGTTGGGTTCCCTGCTGATGGGACTGTTGTACTGTTTCCTGACCGTTACACTGCGGGCGAACCAGAACGTGACCGGTCTGGCCATGACCACCTTCGGTGTCGGCTTCGGTAACTTCTTCGGCGGCTCCCTGATCAAGTTGGTAAACAGTGATGTGCCTTCCATTGCATTGTCCGCTACCAGCAGCTATTTCAGCAAATCCCTTCCTTTTGCGGTGAAGCTTGGATGGTTCGGCAAGTTGTTTTTATCCTATGGATTCCTGGCGTATCTGGCAGTGATCATAGCGTTTGCGGCATCTTATATTCTGAGTCATACCAGAACCGGTCTGCATTTGAGAGCGGTCGGGGAAGGTCCCAATACCGCAGATGCGGCTGGCATCAACGTATCCCGGTACAAATACATCGCTACCTGTGTGGGATGTATGATCGCAGGTCTGGGAGGTCTGTATTATGTAATGGACTATGCCTGCGGTGTCTGGTCCAACGATGCCTTTGGTGACAGAGGCTGGCTTGCCATTGCGCTGGTCATCTTCACTATCTGGAGACCGAATATCAGTGTATTTGCTTCTTTCCTGTTCGGTGGTCTGTATATTCTGTATCTGTATCTGCCCACCGGTATCGAGCATATGGAGTATCAGGAGCTGTATAAGATGATCCCTTATGTCGTGACCTTACTGGTACTGGTCATCACCAGTATGCGGAGCAAGAGAGAGAATCAGCCCCCCGCAAGTCTGGGACTGGCGTACTTCAGAGAAGAAAGATAATAATTTTATAGAAAGACGATTAAAAACGGCGTTTTCCGGAAATTTCCGGAGAATGCTGTTTTTTAGTGCACATTTTGGAAAAAACTCACAGAAACTTTAGGAAAACTTTTGATTTTATTCGGATGGAATTTACCTGTGTCTGTTATGCTGAGATCAATTCAGAGAAAATAAACGGAAGGGAGAAAAAAGATGAAAGTATTGATCACAACAGACTGGTACAAGCCGGCCATCAACGGAGTTGTTACTTCGGTATGCAATCTGCGGGAGGAATTACAGCAAAGAGGACATGAAGTGAAGATCCTGACCTTGTCCCGTACAGCTCGTTCCTACGAAGAAGAGGGTGTGATCTATATGGGTTCCGTGAATGCCGGATATATTTATCCGGGAGCAAGACTTCGGGTGTCCCCGGGACGCGAACTGTATCGCGGGATTATAGAGTGGAATCCGGATATTGTACATTCCCAGTGTGAATTTTCTACCTTTTTCATGGCAAAAAAGATCGCAGAGGAATGTAAGATCCCTCTGGTGCATACTTACCATACTGTATACGAAGATTATACCCACTATTTTTCCCCTTACAAGAAATGGGGCAGGGATATGGTACAGTTCCTGACGCGACAGATCTCCGAGAAGGTGGACAGTATGATCGCTCCCAGCACAAAAATAGAGACATTACTAAAAGACTATGGCATTCATTGTCCGGTATCAGTGATCCCATCGGGGATTGATCTGAGTAAATATGACGCGCAGACCCGGAGGGATTCCCGGGAGAGAATCCGAAGAAAATATAAAATGGACCGGAAGACCACAGTGCTTTTATATGTAGGTCGTCTGGCAAAAGAGAAGAATGTGGAAGAATTGCTGGAGTACCAGCAGAAAGTTCAGGAGAGCGGCACAATACTGATGATTGTAGGCGGCGGTCCTTATTTGGAGACTTTACGGAAAAAGGCAGCAGAGCTGGGTGTGACGGGAAGCGTTATTTTTACCGGAATGGTATCACCCGCTGAAGTAGCATCTTATTATCCGGCAGGAGATCTGTTCGTCAGCGCTTCCACCAGTGAGACCCAGGGGCTTACCTATGCGGAAGCACTGGCAGCAGGATTACCGTTATTATGCAGAAGGGATCAATGCCTGCGGGCGGTTGTGGAAGAGGGAAAAAACGGCTGGCAGTACCGGACCGAAGAGGAATTCTTGAAAGACCTGAAGAACTGGAAGGAGAAAGAAGACGATGAACGCAGAGGAATGTGCAGTTATGCAAAACAGTCCGCAGAAATATTTTCCCAAAAAAGATTTGCGGGAAGTATGGAGCAACTATACCAGCGACAGATCGAAGAAAAACAGGTCGAAAGAGAAAAACACCTGGCAAAGGGCCATCAATATTGCATCCTGGGTTAGTCTGATCCTCTGTGGAATACTGGCAGTCTGGGGCTATCAGAGCGGCATTTTCCAATCGGTGGAGACCATGCAGCAGTTTGTGAACCGCTTCGGAATGATCGGTGCACTGATCTTCGTGCTGATCCAGATCGTTCAGGTGGTGTTTCCCATCATACCGGGTGGCATCAGCTGTCTGGCAGGAGTGCTGCTCTTTGGAGTGGTGCCGGGATTTTTCTATAATTATATAGGAATCAGTGTGGGTTCCTGTATTGCTTTTGGAATAGCAAGAAGTCTGGGAAGACCGGTGCTGTACAAGATGTTTCCCGGGAAAATGATTGAAAAATACCTGACATGGACGGAGTTGAAGGGGAGATTTTTGAAATTATTTACACTGGCAATCTTTCTGCCGGTGGCACCGGATGATTTTCTCTGTTATCTCGCCGGAACAACGAACATGACATGGAAACAGTTTGTGACAGTCATCTTTCTGGGGAAGCCTTTCTCCATTGCGCTGTATAGTCTGGGACTGACGACACTGTTCCAGGTGATTTTCCATCTGGCATAGGAGATGCTTTGTGCCTATGTGAGCACAGAAGTGTAAGGTAAAAGTACTTATTAAGAGGCGTGAGTATTATTTATGAAAGTATATATTTATAAAGGCGGACAGTCACTGGTGGCCAAAAGCGGTGTCGGCAGTGCCATCCGTCATCAGGAAAAGATGCTGCGGGCAGCGGGAGTGACGGTGACGGATGTCTGGAAAGAGGCGGATGTTGTACAGATCAATACCGTACTGCCCGATTCACCTCTGGTGGCACGGCGGGCGAGACGGCAGGGGAAAAAGGTCGTCTATTACGGACACTCTACCATGGAAGATTTTAAGAATTCCTTTATTGGTTCCAATCTGGCTGCTCCTTTATTCAAAAAATGGATCTGTCATTGCTATCGACAGGGAGATGTGGTCATTACGCCTACGGAGTATTCCAGAGAATTGTTACGGAATTATGGACTGTATCGCAAAATCTATGCACTGACCAACGGCGTAGACACCGAATTTTTCCACAAAACAGAGCAGGCAAGTGGACAATTTCGAGTTCTTTTTCATATTCCTGTGGATAAAAAAGTTGTTATATCTGCTGGACATCTCATTCAGAGAAAGGGCATTCTGGATTTTCTTGAGACAGCAAGAAGAATGCCGGATGTTCTTTTTCTATGGTTTGGTGGCGGCAATCATGCATTAATCCCTAAGGAAATAAAAAAAGCTGTGGCGGAAAAACCGGAGAATGTTATTTTTGCAGGATTTATGCCTCCTGTAATTCTACGGGATGCATACTGCGGAGCGGATGCGTTTGCATTTTTCAGTTATGAAGAGACAGAAGGAATTGTGGTATTGGAAGCATTGTCCTGTGAGATTCCGGTGATTGTCAGGGATATCCCGGTGTACGAGAAATGGCTGGAGGACGGTGTGCAGGTGCGGAAAGCAACGGATCCGTTTTCTTATGAACAGGCGCTCCGAGAGATTCTGTCCGGGGAACAAGAGGAAGAGATACGGTGCAGAACCCAAGCTGGCAGAGTTTTGGCGGAGGAACACAGCATGAGAGCAACCGGGGAAAAATTGTATCAGATCCAGCAGAGTCTGTATCCATAGACAAAACAGGACAGGCTATTGAACTGATTTTGGAAATATGATATGTTCAAAGGGAATCTATATGGAAAGGCTGAACGGATGGAAAAAATATATTCCCGAATTGTACGTATCGTATCGATCATTATTATAGGTTATCTTTTTTTACAGGGACTTTTTACGATCTGTAATATGCAGAGAGTGACGGAACAGGTATATTACATGAAAAATAATCCCTGGCGTCAGCTTTTGTGCATTGGAATCGTGGTATTGTTGTGCCTGGCTGCCAGAAAATGTAAGGTAAAAGAATTTCTGGATCGTTATGGACACTATGTTTTCTATGTCTGTATAACAGGAATGGTTCTTTTCCTGCTGTGGTGGGTCAGCCAGACGGGGTTCTGGTTCTTTGGTGATTCGGAAAAGATTTATATGTGTGCTGGAGCTTTTCTCGGAGGAGATCCCTCTCCCTGGGAACCCGGAGGCTATGCTCACATGTGGCCGCACCAGAACGGTATGATACTGTTGGTGGCTTTTCTGCTACAATTTGTAGATACCGTGCAAAGCTTTTATGTGATGTACGTAATCCTCATATTTTTCTATGCTGTGACTATTGTGGGGCTGTATCAGATCTGCTGTCTGCTGTTCGGGAGAAATGCTTTTACAGCAGTACAGGGAGTGATCATTTCAACGTATCTGCCCTATGCTTTTCTGATCAATAATATATATGGAGACCATATCGGGTATGCATTTGCTGTAGTGGCTGTCTGGATGGCACTTCTCTACCGAAGATCGGAAAAACTGCGTTATTCCGTACTTTGCGGTATTGCTATGGCGCTGGCGGTGATTTTTAAGCAAAATTGTCTTATTATATTTGTGGGAATTGCGGTTTTCTACATGATGTGCCTTATTACCAATCGGACTCCGGGAAAACAGGCAGGACTGAAGATTGTCGGGAATTTATTACTGGTTGTAGTTCTGACATTTTTGATAAGCCGTATTCCTGCCGCATTTATCAGTTCCCATCTGCAGGTAGAGCCTGGTGCCGGCAATAGTAAATGGGCGCATATTGCCACGGGATTGCAGGACACGGAAAGTGCACCCGGCTGGTATAATACCTACAATACTGAGACCTTTGTGGAAAATAAATATGATACCGATGCTACGGCGAAGGCCAGTCAGGAAAATATCAGGGAGTCCTTACAGCATTTTGCAGAAGACCCGGAATATGCATGGTCCTTTTTCAACAGAAAATGGGCTATCCAGTGGAATAATCCTACTTTTGAATGTTTTACCCTGTAGAGCAATAAGGTATCGAATGTAGAGCTGTCACCCCTTGTGAAATCTACCATTTTTGATGGCGGCAAGGTCAATATTCTGTTGATTGCCTTTTTTGATGTGTGTCAGTCCATCTTTTTGTTTGGTATTTTGCTGTATCTGATCACGGAGAAAAAAGCGGGTTTTGGAGAACCATTGCCATTTTTACTACTGATCGGAGCCTTTGTATTCTGGACCTTCTGGGAGACGAAATGCAGATATTTATTACCGTATTTTCTGTTTGTTATTCCTTATAGTGTATTGGGATATCGTAATCTGATCCGCCAGTGGAAGAGTAAAACGGTGCGGATATCATTGGGGATCCTTGCGGCACTGATCCTGATGATCGCTGTAAGTAATTTCCCTGTCATTACGGAAAGCATGAAGATTAATAAAGACACGGAAGCATATTATGAATACATCCATGAGTATAATAAGAATTTTATGAATTTCAGGTACTGATTTTATTAATGCCTCCGGGCAGCCAGTTACATGTGGTACCCGGAGGCGTTTAAATTATTGCAAAGATTGATTTTTCAAGGTGGCAATCTGTTCCTCGAGAGCCTTGATCTGTGCATCCTTGGCAGCGTTCTCTGCTTCTATTTCGGCGTTTTTAGCTTTCAATTCAGAACTTTCAGTTTCCATTTCAGTATTTTTGGCATTCAGTTCTTTCATTTCCTGTTTCAGTTTTTCATTTTTTGTTTCCAATTCGGCTTGCTTCTTTTGAAGTTGTTCCACCATATATACTTCCGTGTTGTGGTCCATGACGCGAAGGGCTTCTGAAAACATAGTAATCAACTCCTTTGGTTGTTGGCGAAAAGAAACGAGATCTTGATAGTATTCTAAAAATTCGGGATGACTGTTTACCAATGTACAGATCCTTTCCGGGTCTGTGGCGGTAAAAAAGGTTAGCCAGGCATCTTCTTTTGTACTTATATTTTGTACTACCGATCGAAAGGTGTCAAGTGAAATCAAAGTCAGGTTATCCAGTAGTCTGAGGTCGATTCCGCTATCGAAAGCGGATATTTTTTTATGAATATACTGTGTTGTCTCATGAAACAGCGGTGGACTTTGTTCCATGAAAATAATAAGATGGACAGAACACATATCATGATATTTAAAATGTGTATTTTTATATTTTAATGAATTATATTGTCGCATGATCATGTCTGCGAGATAGCAGCTGCACCGCTCACCGGGAAAATCATAACCGATTTTCTGCATCTCAACATTTACCAGAGCACCGTTCTGGAGTTTTACAATAATATCCGCAATAACAAAAGAAGCAGTTTCGCTGATCTGACAGCCTTCCCGGTTCAAAATGGCTTCAATCGTTACTTTTTGTTTTAGTAGACAGGAAAGCAAATGCTCCAGTCTTTCGGGGTTCCCGTTTGGAACCAATACGTGCCGGAATACCGTGTCGTAAGTAATGGCAAGTCCACGTTTTCCCATAATGAATTCCAGAAGTCTCTCCTGTGCGGCAGTTTGCATGGAATGAAATACGTTTAATGTAGTAAGATCCGTTTCCTCCCGGATTCGTCTGCGGGCTTCCTCCTCCGAGCAAGGCGCACCCAAAATATCAGTAATAGAGTATCTGTGCTGTGTGTTTTCCTGTGTCATAGGCAAAATCTCCTTTGTAAGTTTGTATCATTTAAAGTGGTTGAAAAATGGTTGGCGAAATGCCGGATATTTTGAATGTTTTTACATAAAGAATAAAACCAAGGTAACTATAGCATGAAAAATGAGGATAAGCAAGAGAGTAACAGTATAAAATGCTACCCTACTTGCTTTTATAGTAATTCAATAAAAGATAGAAGAGCATCGTATTGTTCGGAACTCAATTTGGCAGAAGCGGCCAAAAGAGAAGCTTGTTTTTCTGTAAGATGGACAGTTTGTTCATTTTTTTCTAGAAAAAACTGTGATACAGTGATTCCAAAAGCATCACATATTTTTACAAGGGAGGGGATGGTAGGGAGCATCTGTTTTCTATACCAAGAAGAGATTGTAGATTGTGTAAGCCCAGAATGTTCGGCGAGCTGGTACTCTGTCCAGTGATGAGCTTCTCGTAATTCTGTTATACGTTTTAAAACATTTATCATAATAATCACCGTACTTAGTTTTTTCGTTAATTATAGTAAAAAATATCGTTGTAAAATAATATTTATAAGCGTATACTAAAAACGATAATACATATTACTATAAAAGAGGGAGATGAAAAGTATGGCTTTGATGGAAGCTAAATGTACAAATTGTGGAGGAAAATTACAAATAGACAATAAGAAGGAAGCCGCTGTTTGCCCATATTGTGGAAGCACTTTTATTGTTGAAAAAGGAATACAATTATATAATCAATCTTGCAATGTCTATGGCGAAAAAATTAGCATATATAAAGAAGAATCGCAGCAAGAAACAGCTACGGAATTATATAATACAGGAATGAAAGCATTAGAGGCAACATCGTATGACCTAGCAATGAAATGTTTTAATAGAATTAAAGAAAATTATCCCAGTGATTATAGAGGAGCATTAGGTTTATTGCAATATTGGTATAAACAAGAGGGGGTAATTAATAAAGAATATCTTGATAAAGAATATAGAGAAGCAAGTCTTTTAGCAAATTCTGAAGAACAAAGAGAAAAAGTTTCAAGTATTTATAAGCTTGTGCAAAATAAATATAAAAGAATAGAAGAAAAAAGACAAGCAGAGGAAGATGAAAACTGGGAAAAGTTGATTGGGGAAGCGGAAGGAAAATACAAAGAAGCAAAATTTGGCTTATTTGGGTTAATAGCATGGACGATAATATATATAATTCTTTTTTTAATATTAAAATCAAATGAGTCAACCATAGGATCTATAATTGCTTTCTTTTTAGGAATAGGTTTGGTTCCTTTTGTGCCGACAGTAATATATTTATTAATACAGATTATAAAAGAGATAGAAAATGCAAAAAGACATTTGGATGTATGTCTAAGACATGATTCAAATAGTCTGTATTGGGAGTGGCATTAGAAAATAGATAAAATTTAAATGAACATTAAGGTTATAAGTAACATCTTCTCTTGCAAAGTCCGCACCTTTATCATAAAATGAGAGTACCTTACAAAGGAGGTGCTTACGATGAACCTTGTAATTACTATCAGCCGAAGATTCGGAACAGGAGCCAGTCTGATCGCACAGGAGTTGTCTGAGAAGCTGGGGGTGCCGGTATATGATAAGGCGTACATAGAGCATGAGCTGGATGGTGACAGCTATGCTACGGAAGCGGAGGTCATTAAGGAATTGGCGGAACATCCCTGTATTATTCTGGGACGTTGTGCATCCGAGATCCTGAAGGATCAGCCGAATGTATTTAACGTGTATGTGTGCGCGGATAAGGAAGATCGTATTGAACGTATCATGAAGAAGGAAAGTCTTTCCCACGATGAGGCAAAGGAAATGCTTGAGAAAAATGATGCAGAACGCGCCGCCTATTATTATGAGAATACCGGTAAGGTGTGGGGCGATGTGAACAACTACCACATGATCCTGGATACCACCAAACTGGGAATCGAGAACTGCGCGGATATTCTGATCCGGTATTTTGAGAGAGTGGAAATCATTTGATAACCCGAAATACTACGAATGAGCGTTACAATTTAGAGAGAACGTAGTACGAAAAAATCGTTTAGACTATAAAAAGTGTATGAGTTCAAAACAGATGCCCAATACGGACATCTGTTTTTGTATATACAAGAATCGGTTATTAATAGATGCTTGTACAGAAATCGGTATCTGGCAAATATATAATAATAAAATCAATCAATAACGTAACAACACAAAGTTAAAAATATATTTTTAAATATAAAACCAATATCATATTTGTATAATAATCATGATGTAGTAGGGGATTATTATTTTAGTGGAAATAATAAAATGATTTCATCATTTTATTTAAGCCGTTTCACGGCAGACCGCCTGGGCGGCGGTAAGAAATGTATTGACTTCGTTTTTTAGCGGCAGTGGCCGCTGGCCGCAATCCTGCGGCCTAATAAAACGCTTTTAAGCGTTTTATTAAAAACTCGTATAAATCACAAAACTGGCAGCGCCATTAGGCGATGCCTTCCTGATTAAAATCAAAGATTTTAATCAGGAAATAGTATCAGACAGCTGCTTCAAAAAGATACTCATACAGGCAGTATTGCAATAAGGCATGACAAGAAAGTACCCATTACCCGTCAGCGGTTCCACTGCTCC
>OHCN01000424.1_pt1 | contig 19888 bp, 21 predicted proteins | sample 1566761 | NCBI WGS metagenome assembly OHCN01 (sample SAMEA3879568, study PRJEB24766) | human gut metagenome | biome: human-associated habitat; feature: feces | place: USA | collected 1985/1987 | reverse complement strand
CGAGGGCTGGCGTCCATCTGCAAAGAGGGCGTGGACAGCGTGTGTGCCACCGTGCGCGAGTTAGAAGCGGCGGGGTATATTATCCGCCGCCGCATCCGCGACAAGAACGGTCAGATGCGCGGTATGGAGTACACGGTTTTAGAGCAGCCGCAGCCCCCGGAACAGGGTCCCGAAGAAGCTGCGCCTAAATGTGCCCAACCAAAACAGGCAAAGCCTAAACGGGAAAAACCTGTACAGGAAAATCCTGCACAATTAAATACTAAAGAAATAAATAAAGAAGAAACAAATAACGTATCGAATCCTATCCGCGCGGCGGGCCAGCGGACAGAGTACCGCGCCCTGCTGCTGAAAAATATCGAGTATCCGATTTTGGCGCAGAATAACCCGATGGATACGATGCGATTGGATGAACTGGTGGAGTTGATGCTGGATGTGGTTTGTTCCAAACGGGCTGCTATCCGTATCGCTGGCGAAAATATGCCTGCAGAGGTAGTAAAATCCAGATTTCTCAAGCTGAACGCGGAACACATCCAGTATGTTCTGGATTGCCTCAAGGACAACCCGCCCCGCATCCGAAACATCAAGCAATACTTACTGGCGGCGCTCTACAACGCGCCGCTGACGATAGAAAACTACTATGCCGCGCAGATCGACCATGACCTGTGCGGCAGAAATTGAGGTGATGCAATTTGCAGATGAAATTTTATTCTCCGCTGACTGCGGACTTTTTCCCAAATGAACCGGACTATGAGGACGAGTTCTACGACGAGTACGAGGGCTATCCGCAGGACGGGCATGAACTGCTGGAATACGAGACAGCCATCCGCGATGCCGTCGAAAACGATATCCGCGACTTTGGCAGCGACCTCATGCAGTATTACCACGAGGACGATTCTGTTCGTAATAAAGTCGTCACGGCTGTCCCGTCCGTCGAGGTGCATGGCAACAAGCTCTGCGGCTGTCTGACCGTGGAACTGAAAGAACCTCTGCTCGATGATGAGCAGACCGTCCTCTGCAACTACATTTCCGGTCAGTACAGCGACGGCTGGGGCGAGGGCTTCGAGCAGCGGGAAATCGATGTTGGGGATGGCAAGCTGTATGTCCATTTCTGGCAGGATCACGATTTTGAACTGAAACGCGATGTGCCGGATATGACCGAATTCAACAAACTGCTGAACCGCCCGAAGAAGCCCAAGATGCAGCTGATTGGGCAGGACGGCAACATTTTTGCCATTATGGGTCGAGCCTCGCGCCTGCTGAAAAATGCCGGGCAGAGCGATAAGGCCAAGGAAATGTGCGACAGGGTCACGGCAAGTCAAAGCTACTCCGAAGCACTCAACATCGTTTCCGAGTATGTGGAAACCGAACTGTCGCCCAGCCCTACGCCCAAGCGTGACCGGGGTGATGCCAGATGAAGAAATACGAGATCACCGACATTGCCCATCCCGACAACCCCAACCTGCACCGCATCCGGGCGGTGACGGACTTGACTGAGGATGTCCTTGCCGGGATGCTCGGCGGCTATGTGGAAAGCTGCGATAACCTCGACCAAGATGGTCGCGCGTGGATTTCAGCGGATGCCATCGCCTGTGAAAATGCAGTTGTCTGCGGCGATGCAGTCCTTACAGATCATGCCGTTGCAAAGGGCTGCGCCTATGTCGGCAAGAACGCCACCGTAATGGGGGATGCCACTGTGCAGGATGATGCCATCGTCTGCGGCGGACTGCTCATGGGGAAAAGCTGTGTCTGCGGTTATGCCGTGATTCGGCAGGATGAGCAAACCTTGTGCGCACCGACTATTGACGGCAGCGCCCGCGTATATGGCGAAATCTCCGGCAATGTAGTCTGCCGCGGCAATGCCGTTGTTCTGCCCGGCACCAAGCTCGACAACAGGACGCAGGACTGCTTTGTACTCGAAGATGACCGTGTTTCTGTGCGGACAGCCAGCCGCACACCGCTCCCGAAAGAAGCCTGTACCCATGATTTTGAACGATAAAACGAAAGGAAGATGCCTTTGACGAACACTCCCGAAACGCTCAACATTCTCAACCCGGATTTCCGGATGCCCGAACACTGCGGCGGTGACCGCTGGTCGATTTTGCACGGGGATTCTTTGCAGATCCTCCGTCAGCTTGAACCGAACAGCTTCGATGCCATCATCACCGACCCACCCTATGCCAGCGGCGGCAGCAGCCAGACCACCAAGAACCGCAGCACCAGCGAAAAGTACAGCAGCATGAGCAAGGAAAAGGCGCTGCCCGACTTTGACTCTGACCAGATGGATCAGCTGAGTTGGATGTTCTGGACGGCGGCATGGCTGCAGGATGCCCGCCGCATTGCCAAGCCCGGTGCGCCCGTCTGCCTGTTCATCGATTGGCGGCAGTTGCCCGCCATGACGCTGGCCCTGCAGTGGGCGGGCTGGACCTGGCGCGGTGTAGCCGTGTGGGATAAAGTCGCCAGCCGTCCACAGAAAGGACGCTTTCGCCAGCAGTCCGAGTACATTGTGTGGGGGTCCAACGGCAAAATGCCGCTTGAGAGAAATGTTGGGTGTCTGCCGGGCGTGTTCCGATACCCGAACCCGCAGAACCGCATCCATGTCACCGAAAAGCCCTTGCAGCTTATGCGGGATGTGGTGCAGATCTGCGAGCCGGGCGGGCGCATCCTTGACCCCTTTGCCGGGGCAGGCACCACCGTGCTGGCCGCTGTGCAGGAAGGCTATGAGGCTGTCGGCATTGAAATGTCGGATGCCTACTTCCAACGCAGCGCCGAACGGCTGAAAACTGCCCTTGCAGCCGATGAAAATGCCGAGTGAATCAGTTCTGATTCACTATTTTGCATGAGATACCGAAAAGTGAATCAAATCTGATTCACTCCCGAAATTCAGAAAGGAAACACGAAAATGAAACGACCTTGGGCTTTTATCTGCGCCAGTGAGGGCGCAACCTCTAAACATCTCCGCAATTATTGCCGCGAGGTATACCTGCTGGGCTACCTGCCGGTATGCCCCAAATTGCAGGACAGCCAGTATTTGGTGCTGGAAGATGCCGTAGAACGCAGCGAATACACCGCCATTGTGCGGGATAAGCTGCTGCGCTGCCCGATGCTGGTGGTCTGCAGCCGCAATCAGGATGCGACCACCAACGCGCAGATCGGTTTGGCACAGAAATACAACCGCATCGTGACGACCTTGGACGGTTTGAAGAAAGCCGTTTCGGAGGGCGACGACCTTGTGTCATGAATTGCGCTGGGGGGGGCATGTTTGGCTAGCATAGCGTCTGGTCGACCAGACGCACATTTTGGGGATGCCCCAAACCCCTGCCGTGCGTAAACGCAGATTTGTTGTCTCATTCCATGTCGATGAAAAAGAACTATCGTTTTTGAATCGGCAGGTTGCGGCCAGCAGTCTGAACCGAGAGGAATACCTGCGCACGCTCATAGTAGGCAAAGAAATCCATCCGCGCCCCTGCACACACCACACCGATCTGCTCCGCAAGGTGGCAGGGCTGTGCAACAACGCAAATCAGCTTGCCCACCGTGCCAACAGTACCGGAACAGCAGGGCAGGGGAGTGTAGATGAAATGACCCGGCTGACTCAAGAGGTCTGGCGGGAAGTAAAAGAAAACTGGTAAAGGAGTCGCTATGAAAAATGGCTTACACATCCGTGATCCCTGTGCGCCGCCTTGATCGCACAGTGGACTATGTACAGAACAAAGAAAAAACAACACCGAAATCTCTGGAAGAAGCTGTGGACTATGCGGCAAACCGTGATAAAACCGAATCAGCCTGTTTTGAAACAGGACTGGGCTGCACAACCACCAGCGCCTTTGAAGATATGCGATTGAATACGCTTCGCTGGCACAAAGAAACCGGTGTGCAGGGATACCATCTTGTCCAGAGTTTTGCAGAAGGGGAGGTAACTCCAGAACTGGCGCACCAGATCGGTGTCGAATTTGCAGAACAGCTATTGCTTGGGAAATACCAAGCAATTGTGACAACGCATTTGAACACTAAGCATTACCACAACCACATTGTATGGAGCGCCGTTAGCTTGGAGGATGGAAAGAAGTACCACAGCAATAGTAAAAGTTACTACACCGAAGTACGCGCGCTTTCGGATGCACTCTGCCAAAAGTATGGGCTTTCCATCATCGAAACACCGGAAGCGCTGCGTGGAAAGCGGCAATATGAAAAGTGGAGGGCTGAGGAAAACAACCAACCCACATGGCGCACTGCCATTCGGCAGGATGTGGACGAAGCAATTCAACAAAGCCTTACATGGCGGCAATTTCTTACTGTGCTGGAGCGCAAAGGGTATGAAGTCCGCATGGGGCGCAAGTATCCTGTTTTGCGTCCGCCCGGAAAGGAGCGCTTTGTTCGATTCAAAACGCTGGGCAAGCGGTATACCCCCGAAGCAATCCAGACGCGCATCCTGTATCCACAAAGCTACCGCCCTTATGTTGAAAATCCACGAACAATCCAACATGGCCGTCTGCACAGCGGGAAGAAGCCCCATCGCAAGCTGACCGGGCTGCGGGCGCTGTATTATCGTTACCTGTACGAATTGGGCGCGCTTCCACGCAAGCCGCGCCGCCCCAGCTATGCCGTGCGGCAGGATGCCTATAAGCTGGATCAGAGAATCCGGCAGATGGAATTCTTATCCAAGCACAACATTGACACGCTGGCACAGCTGGAAACTCACCGACAAGCCCTGCAAACAGAAATTGGGCAGTTGCAGACAAAGCGTAAGCAACTGCCCAAAACCGATGAGGTACAATCGCAGCATGAATCGGTCAACACCGCCCTAAAGCAGCTTCGCCAAGAAGAACGCCTCTGCCGAAAAATTGCAGAACATTCAATCGAGGTGCAGCAGCACCTCACCGAAGCCCGCCGTGACCGCGCCGAACAACAACAGCGCGAACAGGAACACGAGCGTGACCGCCGCCCTAACATTGATTTGACACTATAATCTTGAAAGGAAGGATGCCTATGAAATACCCCAACAAAGACTACATCGAACACCTGCGCCGCAAGTACCCGCCCGGCACGCGGCTGCAACTCAGCTGTATGGAAGATGAGATGGCCGTGCCTCCCGGCTCTATGGGAACCGTTGATTTCATCGATGATGCCGGACAAATCCACATGAATTGGGACTGCGGGCGCAGTCTTGCCCTCATCCCCGGCGTGGACTCGTTCAGCCGCTTGCCCTCGCCCAAAGAAAAGACCGGTGATGCCAGATGAATTACGGCTCTGAACCCGCAGATCAGGTCGTCCGCTACTCGCTGGAGGGTGCAGAGTTTGCCCTGCGCCTCTCCGGCACCGCTGCGAAAAACTTCTTTATTTTTGCCCAAGCCGTGCTGCACGACAGCAAAAAGACCCACGGCAAAACGCACCTAATCCGTTTGCTGAAAGAGCAGAAGCCGCTGAAATTTTTTACGGTAGACAAAGACCGTATGCACGATTTTGCCCGCGCTGCCAAAGCGCATGGTCTGCTGTTTTGCCCCATCCGCGACAAGATGGATCCCGACCACATTGAGATCGCTATTTTGCAGGACGACGCTTCCAAAGCGAATCGCATTATTGAAAAACTGCAGTTGGATGTCGTGGACACCGGCACGGCAGAACTGGTCGATGCTGTGCAACAAAATTTGGAAAATGCAGCCCCCAACCACGAGGACACACCCGCCGTGGATTTTCCGCTGGGCTCGGAGAACGCCAGTCCGTCCGAGCCTTTCTCCGACAGCAGCAAATCTTTTGCAAACTCGCCGTCGCCGCGCGCCGATCAGCTTCGGGCCAAGGGTGAGCGCCCCAGCGTGCGCATGGAATTAAGCGACATTACTACCTATCTGCGCCGCAAGGTTGAGCCGCCCAAAGACCGAATGCCGAGGATGCCCGTAAAAATCAAGCGAAAGGACAAGGTGCTGTAAATGGACTTGAATAAATATCTCAACAAGGCTGCGCTGCCCGAAACACAGTATTCCAAAGAAGAATACGCTGCCATGAAGAAAACCGAGCGTGAAGCAGTTTGGGCGCAGGTGGATGCCCGCATGGGTGAGGTACTGGCAGATGCCCCGGCCTTGCAGGAATTTCTCAACTTCATGTCGCAATGCCGCAACTCGCTGCCGAACCAGCTTTTGCTCTCCGGCCAGAACGCCGACATCACGGACGCCCGCACATTCCAGCAATGGAAGGATGCCGGAAGGCATATCCGTACCGGCGAGGAAGGTTACACGGCCATTGTGGGGCAGGTGTACGAGAATAACGGCCGAAAGGCTTCCGGGTATAATATCGGCAAGGTGTTCGACATTACACAGACGCGCGGCAGACCGATACCGCCGCCCGCCGAATACCAAGTGGATGAACTGATCGCCGCGACCATTGAGAGCAGCCCAGTGCCGATTCAGATCTCGGACAGTCTGCCGGATGGCATCCAAGCGCAGTATGTTCCCAAGAACCGGACGATTTATGTCCGCAACGGCATGGATGCAGGCACGACGCTGTGCGCCATCGTCCGGGAATGCGCACAGGCAGATTTTCACAAGGATTACACCTACAACCGCCAAGCCTACGCTGCGCCGAGCTACTGTGCCGCTTACATGGTCGCGCATCGGTATGGGCTTGACACCACCGCTTTCAACTTTGACCGAGTGGTTGCCTTGTATGGCAATCTGGGCAAAGAACAGCAGCGGGGCTTTCTGTCGGATGTGAACACCGTTGGTGGTGGGCTGCTGCGCAGTCTGAGTCGCACGCTGGCTGTACAGACCCGCGAACTGCCCGCCGCAGAATACGCTGTTGCCGTGCCGCCTGCAAAGAAGCCTTCCCGCCAGCAGGAACGCGGCTGATTGTTTTCCGTTTGTTTTCAAATGACGGATAGCTATTGCGGCGGTTCTATGATATGCTGTGAGCAAAGGATGGTGAAAAACAATGACAGAACGTAAAGTTAAACTTGACCGTGCCAACAAAAGCATCCTGCTCCGGGCGCTGGGCGATGTCTACTACGGCCAGCGCGCCCGCGGCGGCAGTGCCGAAGAAGCGGGGCGGCTGATTTTGCGGGTGAACGATTTGCCTGCAGGCGGCAAGCTGACGCTGTCAGCGGCAGAGTATCGGCTGGCAAAAGCCGCCCTCAACCAACTGCGCACCCAGCGCTTGGCAGAGGGCGGGTACACCGATGCCGTGGATGACGCGCTGATCCGACTGCTGCACGCCCACACGCCGCTGTTTATCTGGTGAATCCGGCTATGACATGGGAAAAATTCTGGTCGATCATTGACCGGGTCCGCGCCCAAGCGGATATGCAGGATGAAGCGTCCGTGAACCAGTTCCTTTACACGGAACTCATCAAATTGCCGCAGGATGAACTGCTCGGCTTTGATTACGCATGGCAAAGTTATCGCAATAAAGCCAACTTTCCCAAAATGGTCGCGGCGGCCTGCATCATCAATGACGGCAGTTCGGATGACAGATTTACCGATTTCCGTAACTGGCTGATTATGCAGGGGTACGATGCTTATCGGCAGGCGCTGATTGATCCCGATAACCTTGCGGCGCTCAACATTCCGTTCCGAGATACTGAGTGGATGGGATGCGGGAATGTGGCGTGGTATGCTTATGCAGGGCAGAAGCTACACACCTGTTTTGAAAAGGAAGGAATTGCCGCCAAGTTATTCCGAAAGTATCCGGCTCTGCTGAAATCGTCTGCCGATTTACATCAGGCAATTATGCAGGAACAGCTTGTACCCCACCGTGCGCCGGAAACCGAATGGGAACGACAAATGCTGCGAACGGAAGTCAAGCACTACATAGATACCAGTGGGCTGGCGTACAGCTACAACGAATTCTATACTCAAAATATGCCGGATAAGGTTGCATGGAAAACGCTGCAAAGCGATTTGTTTGCAAATCTGCCGCAAATCAAGGCGGAACGTATGCCGCAGGACTTTTCCGTAGTTTTGCCGAAGTTGTGGAGAAAACGTCAGGCATGGGATGCCGAGCGTACAAAACGCCCGCCCTATCGCGGCGAAGAAAGGTAGCCTACCACGCCGGGAAGAAAGAATCCTTGGTGGGTCTGGCTGCTGCCGCTGCCCATCGTGTGGTGGGCGGCGCTGGCGGTGGCTTGCCGTTGGCAGCCGGGCATGGAGATAACGGCTCTGCTGGATGCGCTGAACAGCGCACTGGCAGAGCCGTTTGCGTTGGCGTGGGTCAGCGACAGCCCGCGCTTTTTGCTGGTGTTCACGGTGATTTACGCGGTAGCGGTTATTGTGGCCGTGACCGACCAGAAGAACACCCGCCCCGGCGCGGAGCATGGCTCGGCGGCTTGGGGCGATGTGTTCCGGCTGAACAAGTTCTATATGGATAAGCGCGGACCGAACCTGCTGTTGACGCAGCATTTTCATATCGGCATTGACGGGTATAAGCACAAACACAACACCAATATCCTGATTGTCGGCGGCTCCGGCGCAGGCAAAACGCGCACCTATGGTGTACCGAATGTACTGGAATGTGCCTGTTCTATGGTGATTACAGATCCAAAGGCAGAAATTTTGCGTAAGACCGGCAATTTGCTAAAGCAAAAAGGCTATGAGGTTATCGTATTTGATCTTATAAATCCCGCTGCATCGTTCTGTTACAACCCGTTTGTGTATGTGCATGATGACCGTGAAGTGCTGACCTTGATTGAAAATCTGATTCAAAATACCACGCCATCACATTCAAAAAGCAGCGACCCCTTCTGGGAGAAGTCCGAAACCGCCCTGCTCCAAGCCCTCATGCTGTACCTGCTGCACGAAGCTCCACCCGAAGAACAAAACTTCTCGATGGTCATGGAGATGATTGCCGCCGCCGAAGTCCGCGAGGACGATGATAACTACCAATCTCCGCTTGACATCTTGTTCGAGCGCTTGGAAATGCGCGAACCCGACAGCATCGCCTGCAAGCAGTACCGCATTTTCAAACAAGCGGCTGGCAAAACCGCAAAATCCATCCTCGTCAGCGTAGGTGTACGCTTGGCTGCATTCAATCTGCCGTCCATTGCCAAGCTGACGATGACGGACGAACTGCACTTGCCGGAATTGGGCGAACGCAAAATCGCGCTGTTCTGCTGCATCCCGGATTCGGATAAGTCGCTGAATTATCTGGTCGGCATGATTTACACCCAGCTCATCCAAACGCTGTACCGCCAAGCAGACCGCATACACAGAGGACGCTTGCCTGTGCCGGTGCATTGTCTCATGGATGAGTATGCAAACCTGTCACTGCCAAAAGATACATTCTTGTCGGCGCTGGCAACTATGCGTTCCCGTGGCATTTTCTGCTCCATCATCGTGCAAAACATGGCACAGCTCAAAGCCATGTATAAAGACGATTGGGAATCGCTGGTCGGTCTGTGTGATGAGTTTCTCTATCTCGGCGGCACTGAAAAGGAAACCCACAAGTATGTCTCGGAACTGCTGGGAAAGGAAACCATTTCCACCACCAGCTACAACCAGAGCAAAGGCCGCAGCGGCAGTTACAGCATCAACCACCAGCAATCCGGGCGCGACCTTATGACCCCGGACGAGGTGCGGCTGCTGGACAACAGCAAATGCATTCTGTTCATTCGTGGGGAACGCCCGGTGGTGGATTTGAAATACAATCTGCTGAAGCACCCGAACATTCGCTACACCGAGGACGGCGGCGCAGCTCCCTATGACTACACCGCCGCCGACAACGCGCTGGACGATCTGCCCGGTGCACCCGAAAATTATGAACTGCTGGATATGGACGATTTTCTGCCCGCCGAAGCCGCAGAAATAAAGCCAACCATACAAAGAATTAGGAGGCCCAAATGAAGCTGAATAACAACAAAAAATCCGTAAAAATTTCTCGCAGCCTGTTCATGCTGTACGCCGTCATGGTGTGCGGCATTGTTTTTGCCCTGCCCGCCTTTGCCGCAGATGACCCGCTGGCGGTCGTGGAGAATCTCTCCACATTCATCTTTTCGCTGATCCGCGCGGTGGGGCTTATCCTGCTGGGGTGGGGCATCGTGCAGGTCGGCCTGTCCTTGCAGAGCCACGACCCCAGCCAGCGCAGCCAAGGTTTCCTGACGCTGGCGGGCGGTCTGGTTATCACGTTCGCCAAAGAAATCCTCGACCTCATCACCGCGTGAGGGCCGCACCAAGAGGAAAGGCGGTGATGCCCTGTGGGTGAGTCATGGATCGTCAGCAACTTAAACGCCGCGCTCTCCACATGGAACGACAAGCTGGCGGAAATCTGGTCACTGCTGACCGAAAGTCCGCAGACATTCAAAGGCGGGCAGGTCTGGGGCGTTATGACCGGCATTCACGGCGCGTTGCAGGCAATCGGTTATGGGCTGCTGGTGCTGTTTTTTGCCGTAGGCGTTATGAAAACCTGCGGCAGCTTTGTCGAGGTCAAAAAGCCGGAACACGCCCTCAAGCTGTTTATCCGTTTTGCACTGGCAAAGGGCGCGGTGACCTACGGGCTGGAATTGATGCTGGCGGTGTTTTCTATCGTGCAGGGCATGGTGTCTACGATTATTACCCAATCGGGCAGCTCCGGGATGAGCAGCGTGACACTACCACAGGAGTTGATCGACGCCATAAACAACGTGGGGTTCTGGGATAGCATCCCGCTGTGGGCGGTCACGCTGATCGGCGGGCTGCTGATTACAGTGCTGTCGTTCACGATGATTCTGACCGTCTACGGCAGAATGTTCAGCCTGTGGATGTATGCAGCCATTGCACCGATTCCGCTGTCCACCTTTGCCGGGGAGCCGACCGGCAGCGTGGGTAAAAACTTCATTCGCAGTTATGCGGGTGTTTGTTTGCAGGGTGTGGTGATTGCACTGTCCTGCATTATTTTCTCCGCCATTTCGTCCAGCCCTCCCGCCGTGGATACCAGCGCATCCGTTGTCACGGCTGTCTGGACCTATGTTGGGGAACTGGCGTTCAACCTGCTGGTGCTGGTCGGAGCAATTAAAGGCTGTGACCGCATCGTTAAGGAAATTATGGGATTGTAAAGCAAAAGCGACGCACCATTATGGTGCGCCGCAAATATTACGCCTGATGATAGAGAATCCATTCCAGCAAATCCGCTGCCTTTGCACGACCGCTTGCAATTTGCAAAATAATGTCAATCAGTTCTTCCTGCGTGTAGTCAAGTTCAATTCCGTTAATTGCCAGAAAAACCAGTATAACGTGGGCGCCGATGCGCTTGTTGCCATCCACGAATGGGTGATTGCAGACTAAGCCAAATCCAAGCTGTGCCGCCTTTGCCTGCACGGATGGATATAGATACTGCCCGCCGAATGTAGCAAAAGGAGCATTCAAAGCAGATTCCAATAAACCATCGTCACGGACACCGGCAGTACCGCCAAATGTCTCCAACAGAGCATTATGCAGCCTTAAAACCTGTTCCTTGCTCAGCGTTTTCATTTGGCAAGTACCTCATAGGCTTGCTTGTTTTTGGCAATCAGGCGCTTGGAGATTTCGAGAATGTCCTCGTCTTTAGCCTGTTGTTCGTCCTCGACTTGGCTGAACTCCATTAGAACATAACGCGGGACATTATTCTTTAAGATGACCGCCGCGCCGTTCTCATCAACCATCCGTGCTACACGGGAAAAATTCTGGTTGGCCTCCGTGATGGATACAAGATTGTCTGTGTTAATAACCATAATTCAACGCCTCCTTTGAATATAGTATACACGAATTATAGGATAAATTCAACCTATTTATTAAAGAAGGAAGGAATGCAGTATAGAAATCAAAATACCGAAAGAAGTCCGCGACTACCACGAAAACATCTTTTTCGGGCTGAATACACGGCAATTCATCTGCTCGGTGCTGGCGGTCGGCGTTGCAGTAGGCATTTACTTTGCCTTGCAGCCGTATGTCGGCACCGAGGAAATCGGCTGGATGTGCATCTTGGGGGCCGCGCCGTTTGCGGCTTGTGGTTTTTTCACCTACCACGGTATGACAGCCGAACAGGTGCTGTGGGCATGGTTTAAATCTGAAATTCTCTGCCCGAAACGCCTCATGTTCAAATCCGACAGTTACTACTACGAAGCAATGCAACCCGCTATCCGTGCGGGCATAAAGCGAAAGAGAGGTTTGCCTATGAAGAAAAACACCCATGACAGCGAGGAAACCGCTTGATTAAAACCCTGTCGAAAGCGCAGAAGATGGAACGCGAAAAGTTCCGTATTCCGCGCAGTGTACAGGACGCCATCCCCATCCGCCGCATCTTTGCGGATGGGATTTTCCAAGTCGGCAACCAGTATTCCAAAACATGGTCGTTCACCGACATCAACTATGCCATCGCCAGCAAAGAGGACAAAACCAGTATGTTCCTTGATTACTCGGAACTGCTGAATGCCCTAGACTCCGGCGCATCGGCCAAAATCACGATTTACAACCGCCGCATCAATAAGGCCGAGTTCGAGCGCAGCGTCCTGTTGCCTGACAAGGCAGACGGTCTTGACGAATACCGCCACGAATTCAACCAGATGCTGACCGCACAGGTCACCGGCACCAGCAACAGCATTGTGCGGGAGCGCTATCTGACCGTCAGCGTGGTAAAGCGCAATCCAGACGAGGCCCGCAGCTATTTCTCCCGCGTGGGAACCGACCTTGTAACACACTTGGCGCAGCTTTCCTCGGTGGCAACCGAACTGACGCTGAACGAGCGCCTGCATATTTTCCGCGACTTTTTCAAAGCAGGGGAACAGGCTGCGGCGGAGTTCAATATCCACGAACACTCCAAACGCGGGCAGCATTTCAAGGACTGGTTCTGCCCCGACAGCATGGAGTTTGCCGCCGACCATTTCAAGCTGGACGCACGGTATGGCAGGGTGCTGTATTTGCAGGACTATGCCAGCTACATCAAGGACAGCTTTGTGTCGGAACTCTGCGACCTTGACCGCGATTTGATGCTGTCCATTGACATCCTGCCGGTGCCTACGGACGAAGCTGCCCGCCAGCTGCAAAGCACGCTGCTGGGCGTGGAAACGAACGTTGCCAACTGGCAGCGCCGCCAGAACGCCAACAACAATTTTACCGCGACAGTTCCTTACGATATGGAATTGCAGCGCAAGGAAACCAAGGAGATGCTGGACGATCTGACCACCCGCGACCAACGAATGATGTTCGGGCTGGTGACGCTGGTGCATCTGGCGGACAATAAGGAGCAGCTTGACAGCGACACCGAAACGCTCTACTCGACAGCCCGCAAGCACCTGTGCCAGCTTTCCACGCTGCGCTGGCAGCAGAAGGACGGGCTGGACACGGTGCTGCCTTACGGTCTGCGGAAAATCCAAGCCCTGCGAACCCTTACCACCGAAAGCACCGCCGTGCTGATTCCGTTCCGCGCACAGGAAATCATGCAGCCGAACGGTCTGTATTACGGGCAGAACGCCGTCAGCAAGAACATGATCGTGGCGGATCGCCGCTTGCTGCTCAACGGCAACAGTTTCCGTTTGGGCGTGTCCGGTTCCGGCAAGAGCATGAGCGCCAAGGAAGAAATCGTGCAGATTGCGCTTTCCACCGAGGATGACATCCTCATCCTTGACCCAGAGAGTGAATTTGGTTATCTGACCGAGGCGCTCGGCGGTGAGGTTATTCGCATATCTGCCACATCCGACACCCATATCAACGCGCTGGATATGGACCGCGCCTATGGTGATGAGCGCAACCCGATTGTGTCCAAATCCGAGTTTGTGCTGTCACTGTTTGAGCAGCTGATTGGCGACGGCATGGTGACGGCGAAAGAAAAGTCCATCCTCGGTCGCTGCACCGAGCAGGTATATCTGCCGTATATCCGCAACGGCTACCAAGGTACCCCGCCTACACTGCAGGACTTTTACCGTTTGCTGCAAATGCAGCCGGAGCCGGAGGCGCAGGGACTGGCGCTGTCGTCCGAGTTGTTCATTACCGGCACGCTGAACACCTTTGCCCGACACACCAATGTGGACACGCAGGCGAGGATCATTGCCTACGACATCCGCGAACTGGGCGAGCAGCTTATGCCGCTGGGAATGCTGGTGACGCTGGATGCCATTTATAACCGTGTCATTCAGAACTGGAAGAAAGGCCGCAGAACGTGGATTTTCTGCGATGAGTTTTACAGGGCGAGACGTTCTGTGACTTAATAGGTCACAGGGTCAATGAGATTTATTGATACAACTAATAGAATGTTGCTCAAATGAGTGGCTAACACCACAAAGGGGCGCACATAAACTGCCTACGGCATGAGTAGCAGCGCCATGTGAAAATGTCGGAAAGCTAGGCTGGAGAGCAAAAATTCGACCCAAACAGTTTTAGCTGTGGAAATGTTTGTAGAGGTACAGGCTGTCGAAGATTATGTAGTGGGCTGTATATGGTGAGAATCCCGCAAGGGGGACGAACTGACGATTTAAAGGGTCTAAAATTCGAATGCGTTGAAAAGCGTATGTCCTAACAGGACGCTGATTACCGAAAAGTAGTTGGGTAGAAATGAAAGTCGGAATACTGTTAAAGGCAGTATAAATCAGCAGGCTCAAAGGAAGCACCTAAGTACAGTATCGCATTCTATTGGAACGTCGGAAGCAGCAAACGGTGAGCAGTGGCGACTGCTAAGACCCGTTGGCAGACAAATACATAAGCTGCCTTTATTGTTGTGAAAGCGGAGGCACGAGCGATGAAATTTCTGTAATGGAAATGGAGCAACAGCCTCTAGTGGGAGTGCCGCAACTAGCAGCGGCACAAAAGTAAGTGCAATAAAATAATGTAGTCAACATTCATAGGTTCGAGTATGACTAAGAGAAACCAACCAACAAAGGTGGTGTTGACTATGCGAAGAAAGGATATCAGAAAGCGGAAAGGTATTCGGTACGCCGAATACTACAATATGGTAGAAATTCAAGACGAATTATATCGGCAAGGAATGATGAAAAAGAAATTCTACCATCTTATGCCGATAATTGCCAGTCCACAAAATATCCGACTGGCATATCGCAATCTGAAAAATAACAAAGGAAGTAATACTCCCGGTGTAGATGGAAAAACCTTTGCTGACTATGCAAAACTTGAAGATGTTGAACTAATAAGAAAAGTGCAGGAAAGGCTGCTCAACTATCAGCCCAAGGCTGTTAGGCGTGTATACATTCCTAAATCAAACGGGAAATTGCGCCCATTAGGGATTCCGACTGTACTGGATAGATTAGTACAACAGAGCATCTTGCAGGTTTTAGAACCAGTCTGTGAGTCGAAGTTTCACAGGTATAGCTATGGATTTCGCCCGAACCGAAGCTGTAAGCAGGCAGTTGCTATGTGCTATAAATTGGCACAAGTAAACGGATATCATTATGTGGTGGATGTGGATATCAAAGGATTCTTTGACCATGTCAATCACGGAAAGCTGTTAAAACAGCTTTGGAGTCTGGGAATACGCGACAAAAGTCTGCTGTGCGTCATAAGCAGAATGTTGAAAGCACCTGTCGAGGAAAACGGAAAGAAAACTATTCCGCAGGAGGGTACGCCTCAAGGCGGTGTTCTCAGCCCATTGCTTGCGAACATCGTACTCAATGAACTTGGTTGGTGGATACATAGCCAATGGGCTGGCATACCAATCCACAACCCATCTCCAAGTGAAATATGGCGTACCGGGCCTGATGGGATGCTCTACCGTCCGGGTGGAAATACGAAACTCCAACGGTGCAATCTGAAGCATGTGTACATAGTGCGATACGCAGACGATTTCAAGGTGTTTTGCCGAAATTACAACGCGGCTAAACGGTTGAAAATTGCAGTAGAGCGCTGGCTTTTGGAACGGCTTCATCTTGAAACCTCGCCGGAAAAATCAAAAATTACAAATTTAGAGGAATCTTACAGTGAATTTCTAGGTATCAAATTTAAACTTATCCCCAAAGGGCAGAAGTGGGCTATAAAATCGCACATGACAGATAAAGCAATAAAGAATCAGCAGAAAGCGCTAAAATCTCTCATGGTGCAAGCTTGTCACGATTATGGCAACCCATCAGTCCAACATATTTTTGTGAACCGCTACAACCAAGCCGTTGTAGGGATACATGAATATTATAGCATGGCAACAATGGTAAATGAGGATATGCACCGTATGTTTATCAGCATTGACAAAACCATGAAATGCCGCTGTGCGGGGAAAAATTCACTTGTAAGGGAAAAGCCGACGAAGATAAAAGGTGGAACCGATGCGTATATATTCCGCAAATACGGAAAGTCGAAACAGGTTCGATACATAAACGGTTTTATCATTGCTCCCATAGCATACTGCAAACATAAAAGTCCTATGTGCCATAGACCATCTATCAATCAATATACTCCCGAAGGCAGACGCAAAATACATGATATGCTCTGTAAAGAAGGGTATGCAGATGTGTTATTTGAACTTGGGAACCGTATGTCACCCTTACAAAGTGTGGAATACTGCGATAACAGACTGGCAAGGTTTGTGGCATCCAAAGGAAAGTGCGAAATCACAGGGAAATTGTTATCTGTGAATGAAGTTCACTGTCATCACTTTCTGCCGCGACATCTAGGTGGAACAGACCAGTATTCAAATTTGCGTATAGTTCATGTGGATGTACACAGGCTTATCCATGCTACTACTCCGGAAAGTATTCAATTTTACTTGCGAAAAACAGGTTGTTATAAGAAACCATGTCTTGATAAAATCAACCGCTGGCGTGCAAGTGCCAATCTTCCCGCTATTACGTTATAAAAAATATATATAATCCTTACTTTGAAAGTGACTGCATTAACAATGAAAAACTTATCCCATGGAACGCCGTGTGCAGTGAAAGCTGCTTGCACGGTGTGGACCGGGGCGAAAGGCTCGAAAGAGTCTGACCTATCGGTATTTTTGTTCCGCTATGAGTACAGCGCTAATTTCTTTTACAAGCTGTGGAAGCGCATCCGCAAGTACAACGGACTTGTGACCGGGCTGACGCAGAATGTGGACGAACTGCTGCGTTCCGACACCGCCCGCCTGATGCTGGCTAACTCAGAGTTTCTCGTGATGCTGAACCAGAGCGCCACCGACCGCGCGGAACTGGCGAAGCTGCTGAATATCTCGGATAACCAGCTTGGCTATGTGACGAATGTCCCCGCAGGCTGCGGGCTGATTCGCTGCGCGGGCAACATTGTTCCATTCACCAATTCTTTTCCCAAAAATACTAAGCTATATAAATTGATGTCGACCAACCCGTCCGAGAGGAAGAAGTAAAGCAATGACATATAAAAATAAAGGACCGCCGAAGCAGTCCCTCAGGGGTGCTGCAAACTGGAATTCGACGCTATGATATTTCCTTTTCGTCATCTCTCGGTGGCCGAACATAGCGTAGCATTTCTTTTACGCAAGCACCGAATTGCAAGAAATTGGATTTTGCTTCTTTTAGTGTTGTTCCATGATTGGAGTCGCTTGGCTCGTTATCAGAAGTGATGAGCGGGTCATTCTCCCAAAAGCAAACGGGACAAATATACCCACAATCTTCATCTGCCGGGACATTGTAGGTAAGAAATCCACAACAAGGACATGGATATTTTTTCATTACGGAGTTTGTTCGCCCCTTTCATTTTGCAAATTTATAGACCTATTTTAATGCTGCCAAATATTGTTTTCCAAATCCCGCAGCCGTCCCTTATAGTCATCTATCAGAGCCTGAACATTTTCCCCCTGCGGGAAGGTCACCAGATAGCCGTCCCCGGCCTCATGAAAACCGATGATTCCCGCAAGCCCTGCCATCTCGGCTACCTTGAGCAGCGTGTGGTAATCGTATTCCGCCGCACTGAGATACAAATTCATCATAACACCCCGCAGTCCTTGAACATATCTGTATTATACATCGTCTGTTTTTCCTTTGCAAACCGATTCTAAGAAAGGACACCCTATGTTGAAATTCTACCGTATCCTGCTTTTAACCCTCGTTGCCGTTTTTATTGCAAGTGCCGCAGGTATTGCCCGCTATGCCGCTGACTCCTGTACGCAAACGCGAATGTATCGGAAACTTGCCGCGCAGACAGAAAAAATCCCCGATGACGCCGTGTCAACGGGGAATGATTTTTTGCCGCAGTATCAGGCGCTGTACGCGCAAAACAGCGACCTTGCCGGGTGGATACAGATTGACGGCACCAACATCAACTACCCGGTCATGCAGTCAAAGCAGGACCCAGACTTTTACTTAAAGCACAACTTTGAAAAAGCCGACTCCCCGCACGGCTGCCCGTATGTGCAGGCAAACTGCAACCTGCAAACGCCATCCGACAACATCCTTGTGTACGGACACAACATGAAGGACGGCACTATGTTCTCTGATTTGCTGCAATACAAGCGCGAATCCTTTTGGCAGCAGCACAGAATTATCCAATTTGATACCCTGACGGCACAGGCAGAATATACCGTGATGGCGGTATTTCGGGGCGAAGCGGAGGATCTGTTTGCCTATTATCAATGTACCGATACCGAAACACCGCAGGAATTTGCCGCCTATGTGGACGCCTGCAAGAACGCCGCCCTGTACGAAACCGGCGTGACGGCTGCTTATGGGGACAAGCTGCTTACGCTGTCCACCTGCGATGATTCCGGCAAAAACAGCAGGATGGTCGTTGTGGCAAAGCGTATAACCGAACCGAGGTGAGAGTATGAGAACGCCAAAAGAAAACAAACAAAAGCTCCGCGACCGTACCCCCAAAAGTACGGCGGGGACGATACCCAAAGCCACGCTAAAAGCGGTGTGGCTAAAAACGAAAGAACAAACCCGCACCGCCGCGCATGAAAATGACACCAATCCCCGACAACAGGAAACGATAGACCTTGCAGGTTCGGCGGCGGAACAGGCGGCAGCTTTTGTGCGGCGTCAGGGGCAGAAATTGGCAGAAACCCAAGCCCGACAGCACCACCAAAAGGAAGCTGCCGCCCGCGCCCACGCCGCCGGTGAGCGCGGTGTCAGCCCGAAACAAGCCGAGTACGGCACGCTGCCCGATGCGGCGCAACGCCTGCGCCGTGGGGCAGATTTGCCCCGACAGCGGGCAAAAGAAAAAGCCATCACCGCCAAGACCGCGCCGCGCGACATTCGCGGCGTGACCCAAAGCCAGCGCCAACTGCGCACCGCCGCAAATCAAACTGTGCGCAGTGTGACGACCCAAGCGCAGATGCAGACCCACACTCGCCAAGTAAAGCTTGCCATCCAGAAAGCCGTCGCAAACACCCGCAAGACGGTTGCTGCAGTGCGCTCGGCAATTCGGAATTTTCTTGCCGATTTGCACAGCCTAGTTGTAGCTATCGCCACAGGCATCAGCGTGGCACTTGGCATTGTTATCGTCATCAGCCTTGTAGCGTTTGTTTCCGGCTCGGCCTACGGCATCTTTTTTGCCGCCAATGCCCCCAACGCAGCGTCCGTCACCGTGCGCGAAGCCGTAGAAACCCTGACGGCAGAATACCGCGACAGGCTGGAAGAAATCTCCGAGACAGTACAGCACGACCGCCAAGACATTACAGCCAACGATGATGTGTACTACATTCGCTGGCAGGATGTCTTGGCGGTCTTTTCTTCGTATGTGGCGGGCAGCGAACAAGGCGCACCCGTTGCGGCGCTGACGGAAAATCAAGTGGACAAGCTGCGGGAAATTATGTGGGCGATGAACGCGGTGGACTACTCCACTCGTGCGGAAACCGCCGTTATAGAAACGACGGACAAAAACGGAAAAGCAACCACAACAGAGATAACCGAAACCGTCCTTGTAATCGAACTGACCCACAAAACACCCAACGAGATGGCATTGGATTATCACTTTACCGTCCGCCAGAACACCTACCTGCAACTCCTGCAAGACCCGCAATATGAGGAACTGTGGGCAGAATTGCTCGGCGGCTTTGCACAGGGCGG
>OHCN01000422.1_pt1 | contig 20030 bp, 29 predicted proteins | sample 1566761 | NCBI WGS metagenome assembly OHCN01 (sample SAMEA3879568, study PRJEB24766) | human gut metagenome | biome: human-associated habitat; feature: feces | place: USA | collected 1985/1987 | reverse complement strand
ACGGGCATGCTTATCTTCTTGAAAAGATTAGAAGCTCAGGCTACAGCCATATTGTTGTTGTTATGAGCGGGAATTATGTGCAGAGGGGAGAGGCTGCAATTTTCCCGAAGGATGCTCGTGCTAAGGCAGCTTTGCAGATGGGAGCAAATTTAGTTATTGAGCTCCCGACGGTGAAAGTTCTGGCTACTGCTGAGAAATATGCTTTTTCTGCTTTGGAAACTGCATCCAGAGTTTCACCATACTGATCGATTGCTGTATTCGTTACTTTCTGTATGGTAGAATCTAGCTGTTCTTTTGCATCTGTTTCTGGAGTATCAAATTCCGGTAGAAACTGTAATGCAGTTTCTTGTGTCGTATTCGTATCTACTATGGCTTCATGAATTTCTTTTTCCATTACAGCCACATCCTGCTCAATCGTTTCCAAATCGGAATAAAAGGAAGTTTGATGAATCTTTGCTGCCAGGGCATCCTTTACGATAAAATTATATTTAGAAATATCCTCCAAGGTATCCACACCAATAGGATAAAAGCCATAAGATTTGTATAAATAATCGTTATAACATTCCAAACGATAGGTTAAGCTTTTTAATTGTTTCTGATAAAATTGTTTTGCTTCCGGAGAAATATCCGAAGTATTCGCTTTTTCCGCATAATCTTCTGCTTGTTCGGATAACATAGCATATTGTGTTAAATCTCTCTGCGCGGAAGCCTTTAATTCTTCTGATGCAAGTGTGATTATATTTTTCCCATTTGTATATTGTAATTTTGCATACGGTACCATAAGTAAATTCCTTTCATTAAAAAATATAGACGTGTTTATTGCAATCATACAAAAGTGTTGAATCATTCAAATACAACAGAAAGCAATCCGCAAAATATTCATAATCGGATTCTTCTGATTCAGTAAAATAAAAAACTGGTATTTTAGGTAACTTTTTATGACCTATATGTAGTTTTTTCCATTCTTCTGTATCAGAAATAAAACCTAAATATTCATCTAAAAAATGACCAATTTCATGACCTAAACCGTAGTTTAATGCATCTTGGTGTGAATAGATATATATTGTTTTTTTATCTCTATCGGTAACACCATAGATTTCGAAGTTATATCCATATTTTTGTTCTAAATTCTCATTTGTTACAATGATATGCCAATCTTCTTTTTGAAATGCATTTAAAATAGCTGTGGGTACCTTATTGAGATATTTTCTAACTGCTGTATTTGCCTGACTTTCTGTTAAAAACCACTTTTTATCTCTACTATCGTTAAAAAGATAATCTTTAACCAGATTGTCTTTTGTATATTTTGGTATCATATGATATGTAAGATTTGTAAAGTACATAATTACCCCTCTATTGTAACTATCAATAAAATACTCCCTAAGAGACTCGAACTCTTACGCCAAAGGCACTTGATTCTAAGTCAAGCATGTCTACCAATTCCACCAAGAGAGCATATGCGTGATCCGCAACAAGCCTTTAAGCTGGTAATTAGCCAGCCAAACCGGACGCACCGGCACGAGGATTTTAACCCCAGATCACGCCTATAACAGCTATTTTTGTCATAAGGTTGCAGTCCTAAGATGTTTCTGTATGAGTGTTGCCTTCTCAGGTCTCTGACATATCCATATCTTGCGCATAATAAGGTTGTCAGTCCGATCTACATCTCAAACTCATATGTGCTTACTTAGCTTTATGTGGTTCTTTCGATACCACGACACTATCTCGCTAGTCACTTTCGCTATTTGAACACTCGACTGCATCTTCAGCAGCATAGCCATAAGATTTGACATTCTTATGACCCCAGCATCTTGTACTTTGATGCCTTGGAAATTGCGGAGGAGGGACTCGAACCCTCGGCTCTGGGGTATGAACCCAGTATGTTCGCCACTACACTACCCCGCGACATATTTTTTCATTTGACCGAACACCTAAACACACAAATTATTATTTATATGCTTAGGAATTAGGTCAAAAACTTTATACATCTGTTTTCAAGATGTAAGCCGGTAGAGGGATTCGAACCCCCGGTCTCCTGATTACAAGGCAGGTGCATTACCAACTATGCTATACCGGCAAATAATATATAGTTACCGTAGGAGGCGTATTCGTATTTGTTCCTATCTCTGTTTCGCAAAATTAACCGTCACAAGAACTGTCTAATGCTTCACGCCCATTTCACTATATATTTTATTCCAGCATCACTATTGGTTTATTTATGTGCTGTCGAAAGGAATTCCACCATTCCATAGATTTTCATCTCGAGGAGTCACGTACTTGCCCGCTTTTCAAACCTCTCCTCTATTCTCCGCAAGCCGGATACCGATATCACCTGAGTCGGAAGGGATAATCTTATTGATTACCAGTTCACCTTATCCTCTTGATAAGTAGTCACCAATTACTTTTATACGGCGAAATTGGTAATAACCGATGTATTTGTAATGCGTCTCCCCTAACAGGCAAGAAATCTTGTCGTTTAAAAAAGACACAAAACTTTAGAAAGGAGGCTTCTCCGCCATTGATTCATTTATGATACCCGTCAACAAAATATCATAAATTACTTGCTGTCCTCGGAGCGCTGCAAAATCAGGACAAATGGTTATTTCGTGTTCAAAAAAAATAATGATATCAGAAAAACTATTACATCACGGACTTATTAAGACCCGAGTGGACCTGTTGGGAATTGAACCCAAATCCAACCCATACATCGAAACTGTTCTACATGCTTATTTCATTTTGTCTCCAGATATTGTCTAAATGAACAAACCTTGTATCATCGGGTAGCCAAATCATTTCATATGTAGTATTTGGACCAACATTCCCTACATATATATCCGCAATTTTTTACTAACCGGATACTGCGGAGCTACTGGTTAGCATTAGGAGTAGCTTACGCTACAGCTAAAAGTTCGCTATTGTCTGCGTTTAATTGTTTGGTGTCTGATTAAAGAGGTGTCCACCATCCTCTGCATGCTGTTTTTTCTCTGTGTGACCTGTCGAAACCTGTCAAGCCCATATTATTTACAGATTATTTTACCGGTGTGCTTTTACGCTAAAGGGTCTGAGGGCACACATGACATCGCGACATAGCTTTTACTGAATGTTGCATTTGCCGTTTAAGTCCAGAGCTTTCCTATTCTTTGAACCTTATCATGTTACACATTACTCATAGGTATCGAATACAGCAGCGTTTAGGCTCTCATCAGTCATTTCAGACTGACTCCTGACTGTTACCGCTTGTACCGTTCTATTTTCATTTCCTTGTGGTTGGAGCGCATCAGATCAGTTTCCTTTGCGTGTCTCTTGAACCAGTCTGCAGAACCAGCTCTTCCACTTCCCACTCCTTAGATGATGGCTGCTTTAGGCCAACATTCCGGTAAAATGACAGCCTAATCATCATGCTGTCTTAGGTGATCCATATATGTAACGTATTAGTGCTGCCGCACTTCAATCACCCTTCCTATCCATCGGAGTGACACGACTCGAACGTGCGCCCTCTTGATCCCAAATCAAGCGGTCTACCAACTGACCTACACCCCGTTATCTTACATTTATATATGTACAAAAAAACCGTAAAAAGTGATAAAAATGAAAAATATTTTTTATTTTTTACAGTAATGGCAATTAAATAGACTCATGTTGGATTCGAACCAACGTTTCCTGCTTCCCGCAAGCGTTCTAGCCGCTGAACTAATGAGCCTCTGCACACAAACCAACTTCAATGTGCACATATACTTTTGCAAAATGCCCTAACATTTTGAAAAATATATTTTGTTTTCGCAATTACAGAAATTAGGGTTTCTATAATTACTGGAGAAATGCGGTAAGTGGGACTTGAACCCACACGGTATTGCTACCAACAGAGTTTGAGTCTGCCTCGTCTGCCATTCCGACACTACCGCTTATATTTTATCCGTAACTAAGCGTGTTAGTACGATATCGCAGGGGACGGGATTCGAACCCAATCTAATAGTCATATTCTTTCTTGTTCAGAGTTTGTGTTTTCAGCTTATTCCTATTTCGGCTTAAATTATCACAAATCTTACTGGAGATACCATTTGACCCTTTCTCAGATGCTCCTACTTATTATATTGACATTCAATCATAGGCAATCGTTTGTCAAATGTTGCATCACCCTGCATAATATTTTTATTTGTAGATTTTGATCGATTATGAAATATGCCGGTTCTCCCGATTAAACCATTTTTCAATTAAATGGTTTCGCATTCCATCTGTTTTCACAGACTTCATAATATTATGTGAAACACCTAAGCTTTAGCTTAGGATGTTTATTACCACATAATATTACAGGACACTCCGTTGCTTTAGCTACGGTGTGTTTTCATTTGCTCCAGCCGGAACTCCTACTCTCGGAAACTATATCATTTCCAAGCTTTATAGTAGCTAACTATAGGCGATGTTATTTTATTGATCGTACTGTTTACATCCACATATTTCACAATGTTTGTTTCAATTCATGTATTCAAGATAGAATACAAATGACTCGAACGGGATTCGAACCCATGTTACCGCCGTGAAAGGGCGGTGTCTTAACCACTTGACTACCGAGCCAAATTATATATGTACTTGTATTATCGTTCATGTGGTCTAATAATACTCCCAACGTTTGACACCAGTATCGAACTGGACTTTAAACACACCACACTAACCCCAAGAATTACGTTATTTCAATTCATGTATCTATTCAAGATACAGTACTGGTAGAGGGACTTGAACCCTCACTCTTTCGAATCGGAGCTTAAATCCGATGTGTCTGCCATTTCCACCATACCAGCTTGGCTCTTTGTATTTGCTAAAACAAATACATTGTAAATATTAACAAAGTTAATATTTGTGTGCTCTCACGATGTTACCATCATCGGTTTCAATTCATGCATTCTACCGAATGCAACTGGAATGGTGGGACTCAAACCCACAACCCTACGCTTAACAGGCGCATGCTCTACCATTGAGCTACAAACCAAAAATATATACCAATCTAAATTGGTGCGTGGGTAGAGGAGGAATCGAACCTCCGGTGTTTCTTCGTGGGGGATTTACAGTCCCTTGCCCTCGCCGCTAGGCATACCTACCCATAATTTAACTCTCCCAGTAGGACTTGAACCTACGACACTTCGGTTAACAGCCGAATGCTCTACCAACTGAGCTATAGGAGAAAATTTCTCACATCTATATATGTACAAAAAAACCGTAAAATCTTATATTTTTTGAGATATTTTTTAAAAAGTTTTTATTGCTCTGGAAATATCTCTTTTTACCTGTGCAGATTTCAAAGAGTCTCTCTTATCGTAATTCTTTTTTCCTTTGCAAATACCAACCAGTACTTTGCATCTTCCGGTATCTTCTGCAAGTGCTGATGAAACAGATGAGAAACGTTGTGCAGACATAGTTCCGTTTGTAATATCTACGATGCCATAGCTTTTTGTTAATTTTCTTGTAAAAGCATGCATATCCTGTACAATACACTTTGTATGTTCTTGACCTTCTATGTTTACTTTAAATAATTCTCCTGCGTTCATAATATTTCCTCCATTGTATTGAGTGAATGTCTCGTAATCTAAAAATTATTTCTATTTATATATGTAAAAAAAGACTACAAAAATGGGTAATTTCTGTAATCTTTTTTTTGTTTTTTGTTTTATTTTTTTTATTTTAATTCATGCACTCCGCGGGGAGTGCAACTGTAGCGGAGGAAACACTGGGGTCAATATCTTCATTTCAATTCATGCATCCCAGGTGGGATGCAACTGCAAGATTTAGACCTTATCTTGCTTTATAAACTATACCTTGTATTTGCATATTATTTTTTTATACAATCATATTTTTTGGCGCGAGTTTCCTAGTATTTTTATGTTTGCTTATCATTCGCACTTAAATTTACTCTTCACTTAATCCGGTAATCTCTACAAACCATGTCCGATTTTCTTGTAATACTACAAAGTCCTGTACCCAGACATTTCGCACTACCGTCTTTCCATGTACCTCTTTTTCTACCTGTGTTTTATAACAGAAAATACCCTGTTTGTTATAACTTGGATAATTTTCCCAGATAATATCATGTTCTACCCGCAGCTTCTCTTTTATCTGAGTGGTATTCACATGATTTAACTCCCTGGCAGAATAGAAACAGTGACCTACCATCTCTACACTATTTCTAATTGCATCCTGCTGTCTCCAAATCACATTATTGATACAGTCCCACTCAGGCAAGTTAAATACCCGAGCATCAAATTCTGCTTCATCTAACTTTTTTACATACTTTTCTTCATTCATAGGAATGTTCTTTCTGAAATATTTGTTAAAATACTTCGTAGCCTTGGCAGCAGAAATAGCAACAATCTTTTCGATACGCCCATGAAACCAAGCTTCACTTACAATTCTGTCTGTGTAGGTGCATACTAATGTAATTTCGTCACTCTGCGTATATCCAAGTACACATCCTGGAATATCCTTACATAAGCTTTCCATTGTAGCCCGCATAGTCTGTTCTATAACCGCATCAAAAGGTTTTTCAAATTTTTTGGTAAAAGTATGAAATGCCTTTCCATCCACACGGATAATAAATGGCAGCTTGGGTACTAAATAATGTTCTGTAACAGCTTCGTACTGTTTCATTCGATTTCCTAAACTGTCCTTTTTATATTTTTCACTCATTTGTCTACTCCTTTATGATTTCTCTCAGCATTTCAATAGCAATATCAATGCCGTCTGACATACCATTACAACGTTCTCCATACCAGTTATTACACTCTATGGCAAACATATCTGTTTCTAAGTTTTCCTGTGTCTGTTCCAGATTTTCAATCGTATTTTGTATTTTTGTCTTAAAATATTTTTCGTCTTTCATAATATTTTATAAACCTCCTAAGCTTTGTTTAAAATCATAAAATATTACAGGACACACCGTAGCTAAAGCTGCGGTGCGTTTTCACAATATACCTCTTTCTTTCGTTGATTTATTGTGTCCATGCTTTTTTTATTGATTACTCCTCTTTTACACGATACGGACACCACTCTGGTACTTTCGGTAATTCCTTATCCCGTTCCACGTATTCGGCAATTTTCTTTTTATTGACGCCACAGTAATAGTCAAAAGCATTTTCAAAGGAATCTGCCGTTATCGTTCTTTCTGTATAATGAAATGGACACTTATTACATTTTTCAATTTCTATTTGTATCTTTGCCATATTCATATGCTCCTTTATTTTGTTATAAGTATCATTTGGCCAGCATATCCATTATTTTGACATGTAATCGCACAATCTTCTAAAAGCCCCATATCTTCCAGAGAAAATAATAAGGTGCTTACATTGATTATGACTACGTTTAATGGATGTTTTCCCGCTTTTGTTTTTTCGCTTAGTGTGTCGTAGATGAAATTACAAAACGCCGGAATTCCGATCGTAAAAGAATTGATATGATAATGATTTTCATCTTCATCAACCCTAATTTCCTTATCATAGTCATAGATGAGTGGCTGGCAATATGCCTGTAACGCCGCTATTACGATACTTTTATCTGCATTTCCTGAAATCCTTAACATACTTTTCTCCTATTTATTCTTTATAGAAATCAAATATCTGCTCTATTTTACTTTCACAAATGTCACATCCATAGCCCTGTGGATTATCAAAGCCATAATCATGATGACAATTTGTACAAATCCATCTGCCAAACATACAAGGATTATCCAACTCTATAATATCCATCAACTCAAAATAATCGACTCCACCGGCAACACATTTTACGGTAAGTTTGACGCCTTTCATTGTCTTTGCATTTTCTCTGAGTTTCTGTTTTAATTCCTTATCCTTTACTTCTACGGTGGCATAGTAGCATTCCGTATCAATTACTTTATAAAGAATAACAAGCTTTACATTATCTATGCCGCTAAAAATCATTTGGTACAAATCGCCTGTCAAAGTTATCTGTAATCCTTTAAAGGTATCCGTAAAAGACTGTAACATTGGACTATTTGCAAGTGCCATTTTATATTCCTCTGTTTTGGAAAGCGTGCCATAGTCCAAATTTGAGTTTTTTAATTGTTCTACAATACGTAATCCATTTTGTAGTATATCATCTACAATAACTATTTTATTCATTATCTTCTCTCCTTCTATTTACATGCTAATTCTTTTCTCCCTTGAGCGGAATATTTTACTCCTACTATTCATAAATTTTGATTCCAGCGTCTTCCAATGTCTTTTTTGCTTCCTCTTTGGTGAAAAAGATGCTTTTCCCAATTTCACTCAAATTATTATAGCTTAATCTTGTCTTCCAAATGTTACGACAGTTTTTGCAATGCTCCCCCATGCAGCCATTGGTTTCTTTTCCTAACAGGCAAATCTCATATACTTCCGCGCCAATATATTCTTTAATGATATCCAGTGCATCATAAATTTTTTTCATACCATTATCTCCTTTTTTATAAATATCTGTTTTCGATTAGTAGTTCTGACAAAAGTGTTTTCATAGCAGATAATTGTGACATAATCATTTTAAGTTCCTGATCTGCTTTCTCCTGCTTTTGCTTCTTAATTTCTGCCAGGCGCTCTTTTTCTTCTTCCGTAAGAGAATTGTACCAATCGTCATAAAGTTTCTTTTTATACTCATGGATCATATCTATACCACAGATACAATACCAACGTTTTCTAACAAGCTCTGCATACCATGCCATATTTGATTACCTCATAAAATATTATCTATTACTATATGTCAAAAAAAACCGCTAAAAATAAGATAAAATCAAAAATATTTTTGATTATTTATTATCCTTATATAAATTTCAGAGGCATTGTCAATTAATTAAAAGATTTTATTATAATTTTTCTCCAATTTTTTACAAATCTAATGCCATCTCTTCGAGCTGGCGTTCCCTGGCAGCAAGGTAATCATCAAGTATCTTCTTTTGTTCCGCTACCAAATCATATACCTGACAAAACTGTTCGAATGGAATCTCTACACTATATCTAGCTTGTGAATATGCCCGTCTAAATTCCATTAAAAATTTGTTTCTGATTTGACATTCTTCTGGAGTAGATGATTTATATAATGGCACAAATACACTAATCTTCTTTACCAATTTTACCAGATCATGGTCATTCGTAAGATATCCTTTTGGCAGCTTATAATCTGGGTTTAAATCCATCTGTATTTGTAAAAAGCCTTTATAAAATCGTTCCAATGTATTGGCTAATGCAGCATAGTCATCGGAGCAATATTCTATTGCGCCATTTTTTATCATACCAAGTCTTTTCCACATTGCATTAGCATGATTCAGATAAGGATAATCCTTTTCCTGCATGGGGGCACTTTCCGGTAAAATCATAGTAAAGTACCTGCCTTCCATACAGTATCTCCAGCAGGAGTGTCTGATCCATCAAATTCCGCAATTAACTCGATATTTATAGTATTTTCCCATGTCATTTCATAATCAGATAAAAATGTAATTACAGATTCCGGCAATTCTGTTTCATTGGAAAAGATGAGATACATATCAAATTTCTTTGTGACGCCACCATTTTCAATATTATAAGCAGGAATACGGATTTCCTGTAAAATATCCTTCACGTTTTCCGGAATAAGTGTAACTACTTCTGTTAATTTTCTTTTTTGATTTTCTGTCATATATAAATTCATAATAATATCTCCTATATTTTCTAAAATTTGTGAAAGTAATTTTGTGTCCATTCCTTAAAACAATTCGATAATATCCAATCCTTTTTCCAAATCGAAGTCGCTATATTTTTCAATATCTTCTTCTGTATGGATATCTTCAAGAATCTGTTTTAACTCACTGATATTATTCTGTAATCTGGTAATATCTTTTTCGAGTAACTGTAAACCTTCATACGTTTTTTGTTTTCTTTCCTCTATTGTCATTTAACATATCCCCCATAATATTTGATCACATTTATATATGTCAAAAAATTCCGTAAAAATAGATAAAACCCACAGAAAAAAATATCTGTGGGCTATTTTTAAAATTCGTCTCTGTTTTTTAACTCTGCTGCTGCACGTTCTCGTTCCAGTAGGAAATGTGCAATCGCTTTATCCCAATTTGCTTCATCGGATAAATTTTTATCTTTATTTTTTCCATAATACGTAAAAAGCTGCATTAATGCTCCGCTTCCCGCGGTACCATTTGTCAATTGTTCGTCCAGCTCATTTCGCCATTCTCCTAAAGGATCCATGTGCTCTCTGGATAAATATCTGTCCAATTGCCTAAATGCCTGTTGTAGCATTACTTCAATGGAATGCTGTCTGTACATTTCTTTTTTCAAAGCATCATAATCATTTTCTTTTCCGATTTCCGGTAAATGGTTTACTAATGTCATCCACATCCTCGTGCCAAATTCTTCTTCGGTCTTAATCTCTTTAAATGGGAATTTAAAGGGTCGTTCGATAATTCCACAAGGACCAAAAGATATACAAGGATATTTTGAATGTCTGCCTTCCAAGGGAATGTCTTCTGATTGTCTTTTTGCAAATGGAATTTTATAATATTCTTCTGCGGCTTTTCTATGATTATCATACATGGTTAATGATAAATTTTGAATAACCACTACGGATTCTGTGACCGGTTTTTTATCTTTAATGGTATAAAGATAAAAATTCTCGTGTTCTACATGTTCCCACATCATTCGAATACAATGATCCAAGCTTTCTTCATTGGAAAAATATCCTTTTATTCTAAAAGTTGGAAAATAGGTATTGGGATTTTGTCCTTCATACATCCCGCCACCAGGAACGAATTCTATATTGGGATCATTTTTTTCTTCATTCCATTTTTTAATGGTTGCGTACATCTTTCGTTCTTTATCTATTTCCGGAATAAATTGTAAACCATATTCGTGATTACATGCAGGTACGATTCCATTATCTATAAATAAAGCAAGATCTGGAAGACCATAAGAAAAAAAATGATCCATATCATTTTTCCAACTATCACCTACTTCATTATATGGTACTTTATAACGATCTAAAACTGACATATTTTTAATTCCTTTTTTCTTTTACTCTATATTGTTTTTTGTCTTTTGTCAACGGAAAACGGGGATTACTTTTTTAAGTATCTCCTTTTTTATTTTATATTTATCATAAACAGCAAAGCTGATTACAATCTATCTTTCTATTAATGATTGTTTTAATTGTTCATCTGTTAGGATATATTCTTTATATCCATTGATAAATTCTAATTCATAGGTATTTTGGAAGTTATTTCCAGATTTTTTTAGTGTTTCTATGTAATTTTCAAAGGTATGCAACATAACTGTATCTTTAATAAGTGTTTTCTCTATTTCTCCTTTTAATATGAAAACTGCAGTTGTATTTAAGTTATGTGATAAAGAAAAAAGTGTTTTATTATTTAAGTTTTTGAAGTTATTTTTTGTAAGAGGTAAGATTTTATTTTGTTTATTATTATATAAACCGAAATAGATATTATTTCCACTTACTTTACATAGCAAATAAATTTCACTTTGAGCTGTGTATGATACACCTATAACAATATGATTTTCACGTATTTCATTTAATGTTTTTTCTTCTCTTAATTGATGTTTAAAATCATTTATTTTACTACATACTTTTGCAAAGTCTTCTATACTAAAATTTTCCTTCGATATTTCGATTCCATTATAATAAAATGAATCTTTTATATTCCTTAGTACAGAAGTATTATTTGGTAGAATCATAATTTCCTCCATACAATCTAATATTATCAATGATAATCGGCTGTACATTTTCGGAGATTTCTGCATTCGTGTATTTTGTTTTAATAGCAGGAATGTCAATTTTCCCTAAATCATCTAAAGTTGGAGTATATGCGGCTAAAATAACACTTCTGAGATAAATACGATTTCCTTCTTTATCTTCTTCTGTTAATTCCTCATCAAACACATGTGTTTTTACAGCTATTTTATACATATCCATAGGAATACTTACTTTAATACCATCCACATCAAATACTTTCATATTGTTATTTTCCATATATTTATACCTCTCTCTTTTCATGAGCAAAACATTTTAGGTTCCTACTATATTATGTATAAAAAAACCGTAAATGTAAATAAAAGAGAGAGGTAATTTTATTTTTATCAATATCCCCTATCTGTTTCTCGATTTTTTACAAACTCATTGATGATTCCTTCGAACTGGTCATTTTCTGTCTGGTTACAATCATGGTTATCAATAAATTCTTCGGCGATTTCTTTCGCATCTGCTTCGGAAATATCAATTCCCATATCCTCAGCATGATCTTTTGCATCCTGAATACGATTCATAAGATTCTGGTGTCTGTAGATGGCATTTAATAGATCGGTAGGTAAATTTTCTATCATTTGGGAAATTCTTACATCATCATCTTCATAATCTTCATAATTTCTACTGATACCAAGACTTCTCGCAAATTCATCCGCTAAAGTATCATAATCACTGCCATAGATCAAAGCTCCATCTGGATCTTCTTCTCTATCTGCATTGGGTAACATTTCGGCAGTAATGCCTTTATCTTCCAGAAAATCTTCAACTACATCCACCATACCACCTAAAAGTTCACAGGCATCCGGATAATTCTGTATTGGCAAATATGCAACTGTTTTATCTTCCGGTAACTCCTCAATATCCCAATAGCACATATCAGTACAATCATTGGAATAGCAGCAACTCCATTCGCCTTCAAAAGCTCCGTATTCCGGATCTGGTGTATCCCCATGCTCATGATACTCTTTTTGCATTTGTGCTTTTGCCCTATCGACTCCACTGATTCCATCTTTATCTTCAAAGATTGTGGTGTTTATTTCTGTGCCATCTGACCAAATTAAAATTGCCTTCATTCTGTTATCTCCTCTTATTTATCTTTCGATATCTGATTCATTTTCTGCTTCCTGAGTATTCTCGTTTTTTATGATTCCGTGTTCTTTCAGATATGTTTCTAATTGATATCGGTCTTCCATTAATTTGTCAACCATAGCATATTCCTCCTCAAAGCTTTTAAGCATCATATTCATTGCTTTGGATGCATCTGACATCAATTTTGAAATATTATTTCTATGTTCATTGAATTGAGAAGCTGGTAAATTACTAACAGCTACAGAAGCACGTAACAATTCGTCTGAAAAATTTTTTGTTGCGTTAATATATCTTTCATAATCATCGTTTTGTGAAACTGTAGTGCGTTCCATTACTATATTATTTTTTTCCATTCTATTAGGTCCTTTCTTTCGTCAAAAACTTTAGTCACTATTTATATATGTCAAAAAATTTTCAAAAGATGGTCGATTTTCGTTGGAAATTTTTGCACATGGAGTCATACCGTTTGGAATTACAAACTGATTACCGACTTCGTTCCTACGTCGTCAATATATTCTCTCATGGTTTTTAAATGCATCACTCCGACTCTTTCTTTTTTATGCATACCTATCATTTCGATTGCTCATACGACTCATCTACTGTTCCACTGTATGCTATTTATATGTTATGCATTTGGAGTTCCTAAGTAAGTTGAAACAGCGTTGGTAATCCCAAACGACATGACTATAATATACCTTTACATACAGGCGGAAAAAAATGAGCGTCTTTTTTTAATCTAGTTCCGCCTGTAAATGTCATTTTTTCGTTATATTACTTGATGTATTTTAATGTGTGTTTTTGAGTCTTCCTCTGTGAGACTAAATAATGCGCACCCTGGGGCCTGGGTGCAATCCCCTGGCAGCCAAAGAATAATTTTTTCGGGACTATATATTTCATATAGTATGTTACCAAAGAGTCCGTCCCTTTTCTGCGTGGGGTGGGGTTCGGGGTTTCCCCGAGGTCCAATAAATATTGGTAGATAAACTGCTGTGCATAAAGAAAGCTTACAGAGATACCCCTGTAAGCTCGTATAAGCCTCATTTAGTTATTTATTTTGTTTTTACGTATCTTTTTCTATTTCCTTATCTAACTCCTGCAATAAATCAAGCATATCATCACCTCTGAATTATTATAGCATATTACTTCTGACCTCACAAATGCATAATATACCACATAATATTACAGTTTTTATCTTTCGAAATCATCAGATTCCTTTATATGCTCATATAAAAGTTCCATGATTTTATTATGAGTTTCGTCTGTTTTACGCAGTTGTTTGCAAAAATTTTTGTTGCGGCTATAATCACAAATATTTTTCATAAGTAAACGCATTGCCAAATTATCCGCATCTAAATATTTATCTGGAGTATTTATCCAAAAAGCTTGATTAAAACGACTATCTTCTCTTTTTTCTTCTAAAAACTCCATATCTCGAAAAGTTCTGATTCCGACTTTTGCATAATTTGTCATCCGATTACTTAGAGATGCAGATCCCTGTTTTGGGCTATGTACATGAAATCGAAAAGTATATACATCGCCTTTATATTGAAAAGTTCCAAGGATATCTCCATATTGTGTTGATTTTGGGTTTAATCCGATAAAAGCATATAATACTTGGCATTCATTCGTGGATAAATCGTCTGGAATTTCTTCCATGAGTAAATGTTTCAGATTGTCTTTTTTCATATTTATAAATGCATTTATCTGTATATCTGTTAGCCCCATTATAAATCCCTTTCCTCTTTTTGTGTAGATGTATATGCTCTTTGTCTTTCTCTGATATTTCTAAGAGTATCTACCTGTTTCAACAAATAAAGTGTTCTTCTATTTATCTCTCCATTTTGATAAGAAAGACTGGTAGCATCTCCATCAAATTCAGATGTCATAAACTCCTTTGCCCATTCTTTTGGACATTTTAAAATATCATCCTGCAGTTCATCTGCTAAGGTGTCTATGGATACAGAAACGTTATATAATTCCTGTTTTTCTCTGTTTATAATGATATAAACATTGAACTCACTTAATACCAAAGTAAAATCCGTGCCTTCCTCATTTACAAAGCATGCTCCGGCTCCATCTTCATAGTAATGGATAAAAGCATTTACCATATCCAAAGGAACAGCAGTCAAATAACTGCCAGTCCCTTGGAATTCTCCTATTTTTATATCACACCATCCGTGTTTTGGATTTGAAATCATCTCTCTTCCTCTATTTCGTCTTCTGTATGTATCACTTCTTTTGTATTTTCGTCATACTCTGCTCTTGTGACAAAAGATACTTCAGCCTTTAATTTTCCTGATACATAATTTGTTACACGTTCTTTTACGTCATCTAACATTTCTGCTGTTAATGGAGTTGTAAATTCTCCTTGCATTTTTAAGTATCTGATTTCATTGTTTTCCATTTTGTGTGCTTTAAAATACAGCACATAATATCCAATAAGATCATTTTTCTTTTTTTCTACGTATATCCCTTTTTGTTTCTCTCTTAATTCTTTTAAGGTGTCGATATTTTCTAATAAATATCGTGTTTTATGCTTTTCTTCATCGTTTAATATCCAAATCAATCTTTTCTTTCGATCAATTTCATCCATATTTCTTAAAGTTTTAAGATCTTCGCTGAAATCAGATACCATAAATTCCCTTACCCATGCTTTCGGGCATTTTAAAATATCTTCCTGAAATTCATATGCAAGAGTATCTACAGAAACATTTTTAATAAGTTGCCGTTCAATAAGCTGCCGTTCCTTATTTTCTTTTATTTCTTTTAGTATATAAACTTTATCATTTTCTAGCATGAAATAGGTATCGTTTTTTATATAACTATATCCTGAGCCTGATTCATAGTAACTAATAAATGCCCTCGCTATATTTAAAGGGAGATCTGTAGTATCGCATAAATCTTCATAATCACCCATTTTTATATTACAATACCCATATTTCGGATTTGATATCATCTGTTTTCCTCCAAGTAAATAATACCATTTTTAGTAATATTAACAGAACTAACACGATAGAAAGACAATTCATAAAAAACATCTGAATTTAATTTATGTTTTTTTATGTATTTCTCATGTACGTGACCATGTATATTATAAGTACAATGATTTTTAATCATGTAATTTGTAATACCATATAGTCCAGCATGTGCATTTGGATATATATCATCTTCTATATCGTATTCTAATTTAGGGTTGCTATGTGTTATCAGAATATCTGCTTTTGGCATTTGTTCTGAAATATCATATGCTTGTTTTTGCGTAAGTAAATTACTATCATTTTTATATTTTACGCTTGCTTTTATCCCGGCAAATATAAGATTATAATCTGGTAATGTATAACTTGCATTATGCAGATTAATAATAGGCGTTACATTGCTCTCTTGCAGCCATTGGTTGATTTCTGAGAAATCATTACTATCATGATTTCCTACTATGCCAATTTTATATGGGATATTTTTAAATTGTGGATATGAAAATAATCTTTGCCAATCCGACCATCCAATATCTCCTAAGCAGATTAGCAAATCATAAGGTATATCTGTTTTAGGCAACTCTTCCTCGTTTAAATGGCTATGGGTATCTGCTATAATAAGTGTATGGATACTTTTATCGCCTAATTTTTCAAAAATATTCTCGCTTGTAATTTGGTCAGGTGATATAACTTCAGGGACGTTTTGCTGAGTATTTTCTTCCGAATTATTTACCTGTTTTTTTCTAAATAAATCCCAAAATTGAATCATCTATCTTCTTCCTCTCTATCATCCCATGCGTATGATTCTTCTTTCATACCTATAACATTTTCTTCATATTCTTCTTTGGTTACAAAAAATACTTCACACTCTTCCTGAAGGTGTTGTTCCATCATATTTTTTATATTAGAAACTAAATGATCCATTATTTCTTTTGTCGGTAAAATGGTAAAATCACTGTCCCATTTAATATAATTGTCTGTATCAGACTCCAATGTGTGAACCTTGAAATAAAACTGTAAATATCCAATAAAATTCTCTTCCATATTTTTATCCTTCCTTTATAGTGTTTTGTTTTTCTTTTTCCATACGATAATATCTGTCTGCAATATTCAGCGGATTTTCTACCAAAAGCCCCTGATTTGCAACCAATACTCGTGTTTTTAATCTGTCATCGATCAGTACTGTATTGGGCTGAGTTGCTTCCCCATTAGAAATGGTCAGTTTATTTCTTCTGCGTAATACGATTTCATTTAACATATCATAATCTCCTTAATGTGATTGATATTAGTGAACCAAAACAATTTATGCTTTTAAAAATGGAAGGAACTAATATCATAGCCTTAAGTTACTTATGAACACAAAAGGAAAGAAAAGAATCTGTCATCCATTTTATTTATTATTTGCATTTAGAAGGAAGATTCTTTATAGCCTTTTTTGTTACATATCCTTATGTCAAAAAAAACCGTAAAAATATCAAAAAATTGAAAAATATTTTTATTTTTTTAAAAAATGTTTTGTGTCTTTATATTTTTTACTTTGATTTGTCCATTATCGTTATTATTCCATTTACATGGATTATAGATATCTGTAATTTTATTTTTTATAGTACTTAGTAAAATAAGAATAGGAATACTTAGACAAATAACTGCGCAAACAAGCTCAAACATTACTTTCTCCTATATTTCGTTTTCATGATCAAATTGTTTTTGTCGAATCTGCAATGCAAATTCAGCACTATGCAAAACACTATCTAGTCGATCTTTATAATAAATTGTATTTTTGCTGTCATTTTTATTTAAGAGATTTGCATCCAAAAAGTCTTTTAACCTTTTCAGGTCTTCCGGAAATTCTGTCATTTCCTGATTTTCCTGCAAATATCTTATCACAGCATTTTGTAATTCGATATGTCGATATGCTGTGACTCTATCTAACTCAAAATCCTGATAAATATCATCAATCACTTTTTGTAAATATTTTGGCATAATTATTCTCCTTATTTGTTTTCGATTCGATATACCCTATCAAATCTTTGATCCTGATCCACAAAATACAAATACTCTATTTGTGTGGGATATATTAAATATCCATCTTCCATATTCAGATGTTCCATAAATGCAGGAATAAATAAATATGATTGCATACGTCCAAACTGATGGGTATGATGGGTCAGATTTAATTTTTCCAATATTTCTGCATCGGATAATTCTAACAAATGTTGTGGTATCCTATTGGATAGGAACCCAGTCAGATAACTACAAACACTCTCTTCTGTTTCCTGAAATTCTCTCGGTACCACATTTTTTAATAATGCAGCTCCCCCTGGCAGAGGAAAAACATGGCGTACCAGACAGGAATAGAGACAAACTTCTAATTCTAATTCGCAAACACAGGTGTCATGATACAGCATTTTACATTTCATATTTTATTTCCTCCTCTGTTACCTGAGCCGTCTTCCAGTCCTTTTCCTGCGCGGGGCGGTCTTTCTGTGCTTCTTGATTTAGGTAAAACATCTCTGTGCGAATCCGTTGTAATTCTCGATAGGTTGTTTTTAAATCCTCTTTTGCGATGCGTAACTGTCTTTCCGGTACTGAAAATTCTGCATAGACATCTTCTATAATTGCCTCTATTTCGCTTTGTAATGGTATATCGGGTATTTTATCGAGCATTGCAATCTGTTCGCTTCTGGAGGCTTTAAATGGCTTTGTGGAGGCGTCATTTAATATTCCGTCAAATGCAAGACAAGAACCCTGATCGAATAATGGAGAAAATCTTGTAATTTCCAGACTCTCTGCATCTCTTTCGAATCCAAAATTCTTTAAATGTCTGTCTTTATTATGTAAAAGGAAGTCAAAAAGGATCATTTGGTCTAAATTCTCCTTGAAGCCCATTTTACTCATCTGCGTATACAAATCAAAGGGTTCTCCCATATGATCTTTTTGTAATTGTGCAGCAGTAATAAATTCACTACTATCCGGCACAAATGATTCGCAGGCACATACAGGAATATCTTCATCCGGTAATCTTGCGATTTTATATTGCACAACTGGAATTTCCATAAGATTTCCGATTCTTGAACCAACTACTTCATTCGCTGACAATAGATTACAATTACAGTCATTTCCGAAATCACCATATTTGTATAATACCGGTCCGTCTGAGGTATGTATCCATATTTTCTGTAACACGCCATCTGTGTTTACATCCGGAACTGGCATAGGTTTCCCTGCCTTTTTCTCTAACAAAATATAATCTGCGAGCTGGTTACTAAATCCGTTTTTCTGAAAACAGATATCTTCCCATTTTTCATTATCGGTTTCTTCCTTAAACCAATAATGATCTGTTAGAGATAAGCTTCCAAATATTTGTGCAGCTTCTAAAATGCTGGTTTCAAAATAGGAAGTATATTGGTCCAAACATTGTCTATTAAATGGAATTGCTCTTTCCTTTTGCCAGTTTTCCATAAAAATAGATAAATTTCCACGATTTGCCTTTTTAGTGCCTGGTGGTAATAAAATCTCATTATATATTTTTGTAACACGGATAATATGGCCTAATTGCATAACTACATCAGCAACCGGTGTATTTTCATGCATCAACAGCATTTTGTTATTCCTCTTTCGCTTTTTCTAATAATCGTTTTCCAAATGAGCTTAGATGATAGTAAACAGATTGTCCGACAGTCCTTTTTATAAAGAATCTAGCATCTCTTTTTTCCAGCCATTCAATATAATTCTGCCAGGATATCGGAAGTTTATGTACTTCGATACTATTATCTCTTATTGTATTTAAACAGCAGATCATATCATTAGATACTGATAGTGGCAGGATATCACGAATCGTAAAATCCTCTTTCTGATATTTCCCTATTTGTCTCAGTAATAGTAAGATACTATCTATTTGTCCAAATAAATAATGTCCAAAAAGATAGGCATATTTGCTTTTATAATCTTTTTTGCAATTATTTATTGTACAAAGTAACTCATCGATACATTTTAAAATATCCGGTGTGATAATATCATGATCATAAATAGATTTTGAAGCAATCTGAATAAGATCAACGGCATAATCCTCCAAATTGTCTTTTCCGGCATCAATTGCCTGTTTTGTATTTTCTAATATTTCTTTTAGTGTCATTTTATATCCTCCTGTCTATATTTATATATGTCAAAAAATTCCGTAAAAATAGA
>OHCN01000419.1_pt1 | contig 20054 bp, 18 predicted proteins | sample 1566761 | NCBI WGS metagenome assembly OHCN01 (sample SAMEA3879568, study PRJEB24766) | human gut metagenome | biome: human-associated habitat; feature: feces | place: USA | collected 1985/1987 | reverse complement strand
TCTGCTGCCTTACGGATGCGGCACACCCCTTGCGGGTGCCGCTCTGCTGATCTTGCGCAAGTGCAGCCTAACCGCCGTCTACCGATAATACGATATCGCGGTGAGCGTCAGCAATGCCGCCTTGGCAGGCAAACACAAGATTGCACCAATCCGAAGTAGACGGGGATTGCTAAAGGGTAACGAATCGCAGGCAAAGCGGCAGCGAAGATAGAAGCACACCAAGTCGTTTAGATTCATCACTTGGCAGGCACCCGATTCCGCAGGCTGTGCACTTCTTCAAGCTACAAACTCACAATGTCGGGGGTCGAGGGGGACTCCCCTCGTCCTTCTCTGGGGGATACAAAGGGGGTATTCTCTTCGAGAAGAGAATACCCCCTTTGACCCGCGCTCCCCACGGCAGTGGGGACCAAAACGCCGCCCCTTTGGGGCATAGAAAGGAATCTATCATGCGAGCAGTATTGACTAAGGTTAAACACGCCTCCGTTACGATCGACGGAGAGCTCAAGGGCAAGATCGGCAGGGGCTTTTTGATCCTGCTGGGCGTTGCGCCTGACGACACGGAAGAAAAATGCCGCAAGATGGCGGACAAGCTCTGCTCGCTGCGCATTTTTGACGACGAGAACGACAAGATCAACCTCTCCCTCGACGATGTTGGCGGCGAGCTTCTTATCGTCTCGCAGTTCACGCTCTACGGCAACTGCCGCAAGGGCCGCCGTCCCGAATTTTTAAGCGCCGCGCGGCCGGAGATCGCCATCCCGATGTATGAAAAGTTCGTGGCCATCTGCCGCGAAAAGGGCTACCATGTTGAAACCGGCGAATTCGGCGCCTACATGGAGGTCGAATCGCTCAACGACGGGCCGTTCACGCTGATCGTGGACTCCGCCGACTTAGACGCACCGAAAAAGCAGTAAAGAAAGGGGTTATTTCTTCATGAAAGTCATCACCACTGTCGTCGGCTCCCTGCAGACGAATTGCTACCTGCTCATCGACGAGGAAACGAAGTCCGCTGCGCTCATCGACCCGGGCGACGAGGCGGAAAAACTGCTCGCGCTCGTCAAAAGCGAGGGCGTCACGCTCAAATACATTCTCCTGACCCACGGACATCGCGACCACACGCTTGCCGTGCCTGCGCTCAAAAAGGCGCTGCCGGACGTGCCCGTCTACATCGGCGAGGCGGACGCCCACTCCACCGGCATCTACCACTACCCGATGGCCGACCTCGTCCCCGATCTCAAATACTATGGCGAGGGCGATACGCTGCCGCTCGGCTCGCTGACGATCAAGGTGCTCGCCACGCCGGGCCATACGCTCGGCGGCGTGACGCTGCTGGTCGGCGACGCGATGTTTCCCGGCGACACGCTGTTTGCAGGCTCGATGGGCCGCACCGACCTCCCCGGCGGCAACGACGCGCAGATGCTCGCCTCGCTGCGCCGTCTCGCCCAGATCGAAGGCGACTACACTGTTTACCCCGGCCACATGAATTCCACAACGCTCGCGCGTGAAAAGGCGATGAACCCGTATCTGCGCCATGCGCTGCGATAAAGGACACGAAACCACATGAAACTCGAGCTCATTGGGCATGATGAAAAATACGCGCTGGAGCAGAGCTTACTCACGCTCTTCCCCGGCGAAAAGCCCGTTTACGGCACGGTCGACAAAACCGCCGACACGCGCTGGGCGCGCGTGACGCTCACCGAAGAGGACGAGCGCGTGCAGGTGACGACGGAGCTGGGCGTGGACGGCAAGTCCGCCGCCCACAGCTACGACTATCCTCTCTCCGGCACGGAGTATGAAAAAGAAGGACAGCGCCGCCACGCCGTCGGCATCAGCTTTTTCGGCGCGGCGAAGGACCTGCTCGGCATCTCCCCCGCGTGGGGGAGCCTGACCGGCGTGCGGCCCAGCAAGGTCGCGCTCTCGCTCATCCGCGAGGGCGGCAAAAAACGTGCGGAAAAGGAATTGCAGGAACTCTACTGCGTCACGCCCGCGCGCGCCCGCCTCGCCATTGAGGCGGCAGACGCCGGCATCCGCGCCGCGGCGGAGCTGGAGCCGAACGATATCTCGCTCTATGTCGGCATCCCGTTCTGCCCGACGCGGTGTGCGTATTGCAGCTTTGTGGCGCAGAGCGTCGAAAAGTCGTTCTCGCTCGTCGAGCCGTATTTAGAGGCGCTTTTCGACGAGATCACCGCCGCGGGGCAGCTCGTGCGCGAGTTGGGGCTGAACGTCAAGTCGTTCTACATGGGCGGCGGCACGCCGACCACGCTGACCGCCGACCAGATGGACCGCCTGCTCTCAAAATTGGAGCAGAATTTTGATTTTGGAGGTCTCGCCGAGCTCACGATCGAAGCGGGCCGTCCCGATACGATCGACGAAGAAAAGCTGCGCGTGCTGCGCGCGCACAACACCACGCGCGTTTCCATCAACCCCCAGACGATGGAGGACAACGTCCTCGCGGCCATCGGCCGCCGCCACACGGCGGACGACATCCGCCGCGCGATGGAGCAGGTGCGCGCCGCCAACTTCCCGCACGTCAACATGGACCTCATCGCAGGTCTGCCCGAGGACACGCCCGAGGGCTTTGCCAGGAGTCTCGACGAGGTCATCTCGATGGGCGCGGACAACATCACGGTGCACACGCTGTCGCTCAAAAAGGGCAGCCGCATCATGCTTGAAGGCAGCCGCATCCCCGGCGCGGACGAGGTCGCGCAAATGCTGGACTATGCCGACCCCACGCTGCGTAAACATGGTTTTGCCCCCTATTATCTCTACCGCCAGAAGTACATGTCCGGCAGCTTTGAAAACGTCGGCTGGACGAAGCCCGGCGGCACGGGGCTCTACAACATCTACATCATGGAAGAGCTGCACTCCATCCTCTCGCTCGGCGCGGGCGGCTCGACCAAGATGGTCGGCGGCGGGCAGATCCGCCGCGCGTTCAACGCCAAATACCCGCGCGAATACATCGACCGGCCCGAAAAGCGACGCGCGAACCTGATGGACTTCGCCCGCTTTTACGCTGAACAAGGAGAATAACGATGAATAAGAGTGATTTCTTTACCGCCGACGCGGTCAAGCCGCACTTCACCTATGATGATTACTGCGAGAGCGCGGATATGATCGCGTCTCACCTCGGCGATTTCCGTCCCGAGGTACTGCTGGTGCTCGGCAGCGGTCTGGGCTTTCTCGGCGACCGCGTCGAGGCGCGCACCTGCGTGAGCTATGCGGACATCCCGCACTTCCGCGCGTCCACCGCGCCGGGACACGAGGGCCGCTTCGTTTTCGGCGAGCTGCGCGGCAAGCGCGTGGCGGTCATGCAGGGCCGCATGCACTGCTACGAGGGCTACACGATGGAGGACGCCGCCTACGCCTGCCGCGTCATCCGCTTACTCGGCGCAAAGACGATGATCGTGACGAACGCCGCGGGCGCGGTGAACACCGAGTATTCCGCGGGCGATCTGATGCTCATTTCCGATCACATCAAGCTCTTCGACTTTGGCCCGCTCTGGGGGCCGAATATCGACGAGTTCGGCACACGCTTCCCCGATATGTCCAATGTCTACTCCCTCCGCCTGCGCGAGCTCGCGAAGGAAGTCGCCAAGGAGCAGGACCTCACGCTGCGCGAGGGCGTCTACATGTACTTCCCCGGCCCGCAGTTCGAAACGCCCGCCGAGGTGCGCGCTGCGCGCGTGCTCGGTGCGGACGCCGTGGGCATGTCCACCGTGCCGGAGGCCATCGCCGCCGCGCACTGCGGGTATGAGATCCTCGGCGTGACGCTGTGCGCCAACATGGCCGCGGGCGTGCTGCCCCAGCCGCTCTCCGGCGAGGAGGTCAACGAGATGGCAGAGCAGTCGGCCCCGCATTTCTCCTCGCTCATCCTCGGCTGCCTCGAGCGGCTGTAAAACAGTTTATTTCAGCTAAGAAGGAAAAGGTTGAAATTTTAATGGCTACGGAAAAGAAACAGTCCTTTTTCGGCGGCGCGGCGGTGTTGGCCGCCGGCGTCGTCATCGTGAAGATCATCGGCGCGCTCTTCAAAATTCCGCTCGCGAACATTCTGGGCGAGACGGGCAACGCCGACTTCAACAACGCCTACAACATCTATGCCGTGCTTCTGACCATCTCGACCGCGGGACTTCCCGTGGCGCTCTCGAAGATGATCTCGGAGGCGAAAACGCTCGGGCGCGAGCGTCAGGCGCGGCGCGTGCTCAAGGTGTCGTTTGCCGCGTTTTTAACGCTCGGCGTCCTGTCGTTTGTCATCATGTGGTTCGGCAACGAGAAGTGCGCGGCGCTTCTCAATAACCCGAACGCCGCCTACGGTATCAAGGCGCTCGCCCCGGGCGTTGTGTGCGTCGGCTGCCTTGCCGCGTTCCGCGGCTTTGCGCAGGGGAGCTTTCGCATGACGCCGACCGCCGTCTCGCAGATCATCGAGGCGGTCAGCAAGCTCTTCATCGGCCTTGGCCTTTCGATGTACGTCGTGAGCCTTGGGTACGAGGACTACATCGCCGCGGCCGCGGCCATCGTCGGCGTGACGGTCGGCTCGGTGCTCGCGCTCGTCTACATGCTCATCGACTACTTGCGCCACCGCCCGCACACCCCGGGCACAGACACGCCGGATGCCTCCGGCGCGATCTTAAAGCGCCTGCTCTCCATCGCCATCCCCATCACGCTGTCGGCCTCGATGGTCTCGATCATCACGCTGATCGACACGTCGCTCGTGCAGGGCCAGCTCCAGAACGCGCTGGGCTACACGCTCAAGGAGACACGCCACCTCTACGGCACGTATTCCTCGGGCATGAACCTCTACAACCTGCCGTCGTCGATGATGACGGCGCTGACGATCTCCGTCATCCCGACGGTGTCGGCCTCCCTTGCGCGCAACGACCGCGTGCATACCTCGCGCGTCATCAACTCATCGCTGCGCGTCACGGGTCTGATGGCCTTCCCGATGGGCCTTGGCCTCTGGGCGCTGGCTGAGCCCATTATGAAGCTCTGCTACCCGCGCTATGACAGCGAGCTCGGCGGCTCGCTTCTGGCCGTGCTCGGCATCGCGAGCATGTTCGTCTGCCTGATGCTCATTTCAAACTCCATCCTGCAGTCCTACGGCCGCGTGCATGTGCCGGTTTTCACGATGCTCATCGGCGGCGTGGTCAAGATCATCTTCAACTACAACCTCACCGCCGTGCCGTCCATCAACATCCACGCCGCTCCCTTCGGCACGCTCGTGTGCTTTGTGATCGTATCGTCGCTCAACCTCTTTTTCGTCTACCGCACGATGGAGGATAAGCCGAATTACTTCAAGGTCTTTGCCAAGCCCCTCGTCGCGTCGCTTGTAATGGCCGTGTGCGCGAAGGTCTCATACCGCTTCTTCGCCGCCCATATCGCGCTTGGCGGCGCGACCACGACGCAGATCGTGAACGTCGGCCTTGCGGTCGTGCTGGCGGTCATCGTGTACGTCGCGCTTGTCCTCGCACTGCGGATCGTCACGCGCGACGACCTCGCGCTGCTGCCAAAGGGCGAAAAGCTCGCCCACATCCTGCACGTGCGCTGAAAACCCCTGAAAAATCAGGGAAATTGCGCAAAACACCTTGCAATGAGAGGGAATATATGATAAATTATCCTGAGAAAGCTGTCTACACATATGACGACCTTGTTGACATCCTGCGCATTCTGCGCGCGCCGGGCGGATGCCCGTGGGACCGCGAGCAGACGCACGAGTCGAACCGCCGCAACTTCCTTGAAGAAGCGTATGAGGCCGCCGAGGCCTTCGACCTCGACGATCCCGAGCTGATGAAAGAAGAGCTCGGCGATGTGCTGATGCAGGTGCTCTTCAACATCCACATGGAAGAGGAAGCCGGCCGCTTCACGACCGACGATGTGACCGACCACGTGGTGCGAAAGCTCATCTTCCGCCACCCGCACGTGTTTTCGAACACGCGGGCGGACGACAGCGAGCAGGTGCTCGTCAACTGGGACAAGCTCAAGCGGCAGGAAAAGGGCCAGCGCACCACGGCCGACGCGATGGATTCCGTCGCCCGTTCACTCCCCGCCCTCTGGCGGGCGGACAAGCTGCAGAGCAAGGCCGCGAAGGCGGGCTTTGAATTCCCCGATGTCTCCGGCGCGCTCGACAAGCTCGACGAGGAGACACAGGAGCTGCGCTCCGCCGTTGAAAACGGCACGAATTTTGAAGAAGAGCTCGGCGACGTGCTGTTTGCCGCCGTCAAGGTCGGCCGCTTCTGCGGTGTCGACCCCGAGGCGGCGCTTTCAAAGACCTGCGAAAAATTCATCGCGCGCTTCCGCAAGGTGGAAGAGACGGTGAATGCGCGCGGCGAGGATATGTCCGCTCTCCCGCTCGATGAGCTGATGGCGCTGTGGAACAACGCCAAGGAACAACTCAGATGACCAAAAGCGGCAACGCTTTTTGCTCATATACACCCCGGAGGCCCCGTCTCCGGACACTATTCAGGAGGATCAAACGATGAACAAGACTGAACTCATTGCTGCCGTGGCGGAAAAAGCCAGCATTTCCAAGAAGGAGTCCGAGGTTGTGATCAACGCTGCCCTCGACACCATTATCGACTCCCTGAAGAACGACGAGAAGGTCCAGCTCGTCGGCTTCGGCTCTTTCGAGACCAAGCACCGCGCTGAGCGCACCGGCCGCAACCCCAAGACCAAGGAGAGCATCACCATCGCCGCTTCCAAGGTCCCGACCTTCAAGGCTGGTAAGGCGTTCAAGGACGCTGTCGCGGAGTAATTCCCCAGTCAAGCTCTTTCATCATCAAAACGGCGGCGCGATGCGCCGCCGTTTGAGTTGGTGGAGCCCCTTTGATCCCGCACTTTTCCGAAAAGGAGACGAATTCCATGCGTCTTGACAAATATCTCAAGGTCTCGCGCCTTATCAAGCGCCGCACCGTGGCCAACGAAGCCTGCGACGGCGGCCGCGTGACCGTCAACGGCAAGGTCGCCCGCGCGTCGTACGACGTGAAGGTCGGCGACGTGATCGCGCTGCACTTCGGCGAGCGCGTGCTCGCGGTCGAGGTGCTCGATGTATCCGAGACCGCCGGCAAGAACGAGGCCTCGCTCCTCTACCGCGAAGTGAACGCACAGTAAACCGTACTATTTTGGGTGCGCCCTTCATACGTTATCGTATGGAGGGCGCTTTCTTTGCGCCCAAAGCGAAAGGACGGGTTCTGACTATGACTTACGACACTTCCCCCGCTTCTCCCCAGCGCATCGAATTATCCGGCCGCGAGAGCCTGACGGTCTCCGGTGTAGAGGATGTCGACCGCTTCGATGAGACCGAGATCGTGATGAACACGTCGCTCGGCGTGCTCGTTGTCACGGGCGACAGCCTGCACATCGGCAAGCTGAGCCTCGACGGCGGCGAGCTGCATGTCGACGGGCGCATTGACGCCATCGCCTTTGAGGATGCGCCGTCAAGCCGCGGCGGCCTGCTCTCGCGCCTGTTCGGGGGTTGAGGCACCGTGGGCGTGTCGCTCTCCGAGCAGGCACGGTGCTTTCTCGCCTCGCTCCTGCTCGGCTTCATTCTTTCTCTCCTCTATGACCTGCTGCGCGCCGTGCGGCTGCGGCGGGCGACGAAGCGGCGCTTTACGAGCGCGCTCGATCTCCTCTACTGCGCGGCGTTCGCGCTGCTGACGTTTCTCTTCGCGCTGCGCATCGGCGGGGGCGAGCTGCGGCTCTATATGCTTTGCTCGGCGCTTTTTGGCGCGGTGAGCTACTTCACGCTCTGCGCACGGCTTTTCCGTCCGCTATGGGCCTTCTGGGCAGAGGTGCTGTTCTCCTTTGCGCGATTAGCGGCGGCGCCGCTGCGGTGGCTCCAAAAAGTTTATGGTAAACTTGCCAAACTTTGCAAAAGATACTTTCTTTTTTCCAGAAACCGGCTTATAATAAAGTCGTATGAGCGCCGCGCCCGTTATTCGCTGCGCCGCGCAAGGAAAAAGGAGGCTCATCGGCATGACAGAGCAGGCCAAAAAAAGCAAAAAGCGCACCAGCTTTCTCACGATGCTCGTCATCGCAATTCTGATCGCACTGGTAGGGGTGCAGCTCATTCATCTGCGGAGCCAGATCGACGACGCGCGCAGCCAGCTCACCGCGCTGCAGAGCGATCTTGACGCTGCCAAGCAGGAGAACGACGCGCTCGCCTCGGCACTCGAAAAGGCCGACGACCCTGAGTTTTTGCAGGAGCTCGCGCGCGATCAGCTCGGCTATGTAACGCCGGGAGAAAAGACATTCTATGACGTCAGCAACTAAAAAGAGAACATTATTGAAGCGCCCGTTGAGGGCGCTTTTTTCTTGCCTGAAATAAAAAGGAGCCGCCGGCCAGGATGGCCCGCGGCTCAAATGGGTGGGATATTGGAAAGCTTCCGATGCTTATGATACCGCCCATCCGTCAAAACGTCAATGAGAGCTTTTGCCGCATTCTGCCGCCTTTTGTCAATTCGCGTCGTGTGCCCTACATTTTGTCAATATGCACAAGAATGTTCAATTCATATATCGTTCATTTGAAATTTTCGTTCATTTGTGCTATGATATAAAAAAGGAAACAGAAGAGCCATTCGCCCTCTCTTTCCTTCCTCACCAACGAAAGGAGCCAACACTATGAAATTCACCTACACCTGCAAAAAAGTCTCCCTGAACGATTCCGTCAAGGCCTATGCCGAGAAAAAGGTCGGCAAGCTCGAGAAGTTTTTCAAGGAGGAGCCCGAGGCTTCTGTCACCTTCTCCGTCGAGAAGAAGAACCGCTGTGTCGCCGAGATCATGCTCCGCGGCGCCAACGGCACGCTGTTCCGCGCGGTATGTGAGGACCCGGACGGCGACATGCGCGGCGCGATCGACGAGGCCACGGCCCAGATCGAGCGCAAGATCCGCAAGAACAAGACCCGCCTTGCCAAGAACCTGCGCGCCGAGGCTGTGTTGCCGGAGCTGCCCGAGGAGTTCGAGGCCCACGAGGAGGGCACGTTCGACATCGTGCGCACCAAGCGCTTCACCGTCAAGCCCATGAGCGTGGAGGAAGCCATTTTGCAGATGAACCTGCTGGGCCACAGCTTCTTCGTCTTCCGCAACACCGATTTCGGCGATGCGATCTGCGTCGTTTATCGCCGCAACAACGGCGGCTACGGCATCATCGAGACCGAGGACGACGAGGAGTAAGCTGTTCAGAAAGCATATAGAAGGGCTGCGCATTCGCGCAGCCCTTTTTTTGCGCGTTTTTCCGTGGTATACTGATCTTGTATTTTTCAAAAGAGGAGAAGTCTTATGAATGCCATGTTCTGCCGCGCGTTCCAGTGCTGCTTTGCCGTCGGCGCGCGCTTTCTCCCCTGGCGCACGCCGGAGGTCTTTTCAGGCGAGGGGAGCCTTCTTCGCGCCGCAGACATTCTGCGCGAAAACGGCCTGCGCCGCCCGTTCGTCATCGCGAGCCGCCGCCAGTGCGCGGACGAGCACTTCCGCGCCTTGCAGGAAAAACTTGACGAGCAGGACATCCTGCTCTCCATCTTCTCCTCGGTCGAGCCGAATCCGTCGGTCGAGACGGTCGAAAATATCGCCGCGCAGTACAAGATTGATAGCTGCGACTGCTTTCTTGTCATCGGCGCTCGCCGATGGACGCAGCCAAGGCCGCCGCGGCGCGCCTCGCGCGGCCGGACAAGCCGCTTTCGCAGCTTGTGGGACTCTTAAAGGTCCGCCGCCGCATTCCGCCGCTCATCGCCGTGCCCACGACGGCGGGCACGGGGTCGGAGACGACCATCGCCGCCGTTGTCACCGGCAGTGACCACCACAAGTATGCGATCTCCGACCTCTGCCTCATTCCACGCTACGCGATCTTAGACCCCGCGCTGACCGTCGGCCTGCCTCCACACATCACGGCGGAGACCGGCATGGACGCGCTGACGCACGCGGTCGAGGCGTACCTGAGCCGCTTTTACAACACGAAGCAGACGCGCCTGCTCGCGGAAAACGCCGTCGTGACCATCTTCACGCATTTGGAGCGCGCGTACCGCGACGGCACGTCGCTCCCCGACCGCGCGGCGATGCTGCAGGCCTCGTTCGACGCAGGCGCGGCGTTCACGCGCGCAAGCGTCGGTAACGTGCACGCCATCGCGCACACGCTCGGCGGGCTCTACGGCGTACCCCACGGCCTTGCAAACGCGGTGCTTCTTCCCCTCGTGCTCGAAGACTACGGCAAAGCGGCCTGTCCGCGCCTTGCGCGCCTTGCCGGGCTCCTTGGCCTCAAGGGCGACACGGAGGAGGTGCGCGCCAAGGCGTTTATTGCCGAAATCCGCGCGATGAACGCCCGCATGGGCATCCCCGACCACTTCAACTGTATCCGCAAAGAGGACATTCCCCTCATGGCCACCTGGGCCGCTCAGGAGGCAAACCCCGTCTACCCCGTGCCGGTCATCTACGACGAAGCGCGCTTTGCGCGCGTCATCGAGCGTTCACACCACAGCCAATAACCTTGTCAGCATTTTAGCGATACTTCCCCGCCGCCGTCTGGTATAATGGTGCTGCAATCCAAAAGGATCGGACGGTTTTTTATGATCGGAGTTTACGACTACACCGTGATCGCAACCTATCTCTCGCTGCTGCTGGGGCTTGGCGGCCTCTATTCCGCCGCGCAAAACGAGCCTCTCGACGCCATGCTGTGCCTGATGCTCGCGGGGCTGCTCGATGCCTTCGACGGGCGCATCGCCCGCACGAAAAAGGACCGCACCGAACAGGAAAAGCGCTTCGGTATCCAGATCGACTCGCTCAACGACCTCGTGTGCTTCGGCGTGCTGCCCGCCGCCATCGGCTGGAGCATGGACTGCGATAGACTCTGGTTCCTTGCGACGATGTCGTTTTTCGCGCTCTGCTCGCTCATCCGCCTCGCCTACTTTAACGTGACGGAAGAGGAGCGGCAGGACCGCACGAGCGAAAACCGCGCCTACTACCTCGGCGTGCCGGTCACGGCGAGCGCCGTGCTCGCGCCGCTCTTCTACCTGCTCTCGCTGCACTTTTCCCTGAACTGCGCGGTCGTCTACGCGCTGGGGCTGTTCCTGCTTGGCGTACTGTACATCACGCCGATTCGCGTCAAGAAGCCGCAGCTGCGCGGCGTGGCGTTTCTGTCCGTGTTCGGGCTTGGCGAATTTGCTGTTTTGCTCCGCGTATTGACGCGTTAGCGCTCCCATCTCTCTCCTCCGGGCCGTCCGAAAGGTTTTCTTTTGGGCGGCCCCTCTCTTTTTACTTTCCCGATTGACGGCGGGAAGTCCGCGTGCTATGATAGTCGGCAACTACCGTTTGCATGTTCTGTCAGATCGCGAGGAATTTTTATGAAAAAGGCCGACCCCCGTCTCATGCTCATTATGTCGATGACCGTCTTCGGCACGCTGGGGCTTTTTGTGCGCAATATTTCCGTCTCGTCCGGCGAGCTGGCGCTGTACCGCGCCGTGCTGGCCGCGCTGCTGATCGGCGTATACTTACTTGTCAGCAGGCAGAAGATTCCCTTCGCGCGCATCAAAAAGGAGGTGCCGCTGCTGCTTCTCTCCGGTGCGGCGATGGGCGTCAACTGGATCCTTTTATTTGAGGCCTACCGCTATACGAGCGTTTCCGTCGCCACACTGAGCTATTACTTCGCGCCCGTCATCGTCACGCTCGTCTGCCCCATTCTCTTCCACGAAAAGCTCACGGGAAAGAAATTTCTCTGCTTTGTGATGTCCACACTCGGCCTTGTGCTCATCACCGGCATTGGCGACACGCGCGGGTTGGATGACCTCAAGGGCATTCTCTTCGGCCTCGGCGCGGCGGTGTTTTACGCGACCGTCATCCTGCTCAACAAGTCCATCCATCAGGTCGAGGGCATCCACCGCACGTTTTTGCAGTTTTTGTCCGCCATCGTCGTGCTCATCCCCTACGTGCTCTCGACAAATGGCATCACACTCAGCTCGCTGAACGCCGTCGGCTGGGTGAACCTTCTCATCGTCGGCCTTGTCCACACGGGCATCACGTATTGCCTGTACTTCTCGTCGCTCAAGGAGCTGCCCGGACAGGAGGCCGCGATTTTAAGCTACATCGACCCCCTCGTCGCCGTCCTCGTCTCCGTCACCCTGCTCGGTGAGAGCATGACCGCAATGCAAGTCATCGGCGGCGCCCTGATCTTAGGCTTCACCCTGCTCAACGAACTCTCCCCCGCCCCCAAGGCAAAAAAGGAGTAACTCCCGCAAATCAGGCCAAAACGCATCGCAGATTTTCGCGCCGCGCACGGCGCGAAATAAATTGAAATCGTTTTTTGTCGCGACATGTGCGTGACAAAAAACACCTCTCAGCCCGCAAGTGTGGAAATCGCCCGCCGTTGGCGGGCGATTTATGCGCGCAGCGGGCTGTGATCTCCCTAAAAATAGAGGCCGCTCAGCCATGACTGAGCGGCCTCTATTTTTAATTTAGAAATTCTGCTGGGTCGCAGGGTACCCCATCTTTGCTGACCGAAAAGTGCAGATGCGCCGGCATCGAGAACTCGGCGATCGAGCTGCTGCCCACCGCGCCGATGACCTCGCCCGCGGAGACGTACTGCCCCTCGCCGACGCCCGGCGAGCTGCGGAGGTTCGCGTACGTCGTCTCGTACCCGTCGTCGTGCGCGATGGTCACGAGCGTGCCCATCATGTCGTCGTCGCGCACCGCCGTCACAACGCCGCTGCACGCGGCGATCACCTGCGTGCCGACCTCGGCGGCGATGTCGATGCCGTCGTGCGTGCGCCAGTCGCCAAGCGTCTCGTTATACTTGAGCTCGTCGACCGAAAACGCCGCGACCTCCTCCCCCACGAGCGGCGCGACCACGAGCCGCGGGGCGACGGGCTGCGCGTCCGTCCCGCTCTCCATCGCGGGGACGGTGTCCTCCACGCCCGTGGCCTCATCCATCACGGTGAGGTCCTCGGGCGGCTCCTCCACCGGCTCTGCCGGCTTTGCCGCCTCCTGCGGCAGCTCCGCCTCCGGCATCTGCGGCGTCTCGTCCTCAAGCGGCAGCTCTACCTGTGAGGAGACGTTCTCCGCGTCCTTGTCCGTCGTATTTTTCGGCAGCAGCGTCCAATAGCCCGCGACGGCCAGCGCCGTCACACCGAAGAACAGGGCTATGTATAAGCCCGTCCCGCCGAAGAAGTGCCGCTTTGCGCGGCCGTTCGATCCTGCCATGTTTCATCCTTTCCGCCGCTTCGCGGCTCGTGCAAAAATTGCGAGCAAAAAAGCTCTGACGGTAGTGTGTACCGTCAGAGCTTTTTCTAAACATGGCAGATTCGATTTTTTAGCGGACGATCAGCGTCTTGCCGTCCATTTCCGCGGGCTGCTCAAGGCCCATCACGTCGAGGATCGTCGGCGCGATGTCGGCGAGACGGCCGGGGCGCAACTCCGTGCCCGCGCCGCAGAGGATGAAGGGCACCACATTCGTCGTGTGCGCGGTCATCGGGCTCTTGCCGTCGGCTTGGAGCATCTGCTCGGCGTTGCCGTGGTCGGCGGTGATCATCGCGATGCCGCCCATCTTGAGCGTCGCCTCCACGACCTGACCGACGCACTCGTCGACCGTTTCAACGGCCTTGACGGCGGCGTCGAACACGCCCGTGTGGCCGACCATGTCGCAGTTGGCAAAGTTCAGGATGATGACATCGTACTTGCCGGACTCGATGCGCTCGACGCACTTGCTCGCGACCTCGTAGGCGCTCATCTCGGGCTGGAGGTCGTAGGTCGCGACCTTCGGGGACGCGACGAGTACGCGGTCCTCGCCGGGATACGGGTCCTCGACGCCGCCGTTGAAGAAGAACGTGACATGTGCGTACTTCTCGGTCTCGGCGATGCGCAGCTGGGTCATGCCCATCTTGCTCAGATACTCGCCAAGGCCGTTTTTCACGCTGATGCGCGGGAAGGCGACGAGCACGTTCGGCATGGTCGCGTCATACTCGGTGTTGCAGACGTAGGTGAGCGGGAAGAACTCGCGCTTGAAGCCGTCGAACGCGGGGTCGACGAACGCGCGCGTGATCTCGCGGGCGCGGTCGGGGCGGTAGTTGAAGAAGATGACCGAGTCGTTGTCGGAGATCATGCCGTCCTTGTCGCAGACGATGGGCTCGACGAATTCGTCCGTCACGCCGTTTTTATAGCTCTCCTCGATGGCGTGGATGGGGTCGGGATCCTGCACGCCTTCGCCGTAGACGAGCGCGTCATAGGCGTTCTCGAGGCGGTCCCAGCGCTTGTCGCGGTCCATCGCGTAATAGCGGCCCATGACGGTCGCGATCTTGCCGACGCCGAGCTCACGGCACTTTTCCATGGTCTTTGCGACAAAATCGCGTCCCGAGGTCGGGGGCGTGTCGCGCCCGTCGAGGAAGGCGTGGATATACACGCGCTTTAAGCCCTTGATGTGCGCCATCTTTAAAAGCGCGTAGAGGTGGTCGAGCGTGGAGTGCACGCCGCCGGTGGAGTGCAGACCGTAAAGGTGCAGCGCAGAGCCCTTTTCAATGCAGTCGTCCATCGCCTTGTTGTAGGCGGGATTTTCAAAGAACGTACCGTCCTCGATCGAGCGGGTGATGCGCGGCAGGTCCTGGAACACGACGCGGCCGCCGCCGATGTTGGTATGGCCGACCTCGCTGTTGCCCATCTGGCCCGCGGGCAGGCCCACGTCAAGACCGGAGGCCTGGAGCGTCGTGTGGGCATACTCGGCAAAAAGGCCGTCGAGCACAGGGGTGTTGGCCGCGCGCACCGCGTTGCCGACGGTATCGTTGGACAGGCCGAAGCCGTCCATGATGATCAGCGTGGTGGGAGTCTTATTCATCGATTTTCCTCCTTACTCCTGGTTGGCAGCGTGGACGATCTCCATCAGCGCCTTGGGGTCGAGCGAAGCGCCGCCGATCAGGCCGCCGTCGATGTCCTCGTGCGAGAGCAGCTCGTGGGCGTTCGAGCCCTTCATCGAGCCGCCGTACTGAATGGTCACGCTGCGGGCGATGCGCGCGCCGTACTGCGCGCGGATGAGCGAGCGGATATAGGTGCAGACCTCGGCCGCCTGCTCGCCCGTGGCGGTCTTGCCGGTGCCGATGGCCCAGATGGGCTCATAGGCGATGACGCAGCGACGCATCTGCTCGGCGCTCACGCCCGCGAGGGCGGACTTGACCTGCAGCGCGATGAGCTCCATCGTCACGCCCATCTCGCGCTGGGCAAGGCTCTCGCCCACGCAGATGATGGGGTTCAGCCCCGCCTCAAGCGCGGCGAGGACCTTTTTGTTGACGATCTCGTCCGTCTCGCCGAAGAGCGCGCGGCGCTCGCTGTGGCCGACGATGACATAGCGCACGCCGAGGTCGGCGAGCATGTCGGCGGAAATCTCGCCGGTGTAGGCGCCGCTCTTTTCAAAGTAGACGTTCTCCGCGCCGACGGCGATGCGGCTGTCCTTGAACGCGCGCACGGCGGCAGAAAGGTCGACCGTGGGCACGCACACGACGATGTCGCACCATTTGGTTTTGGGAAGGATGGCCTTGAACTGTTCGGCAAAGGCCTTGGTCTCGCTGGGGGTCTTGTTCATTTTCCAGTTGCCTGCGATGATGGTTTTACGGTATCTGCGATTCATATTGGGTCTTTTCTCCTGTTACTGTCTAAATCTAAGATCTATGCGAATATTATGAAAATCAATAGAGATTTTTCTCACTTGTCTAAAAGGCACGCAACGCCCGGTAATTCCTTGCCTTCCAGGAACTCGAGCGACGCGCCGCCGCCGGTGGAGATGTGCGTGATCTTGTCGGCAAAGCCGAGCTGCTCGGCTGCCGCCGCGCTGTCGCCGCCGCCGATGATCGTGACCGCGCCGCTCTCGGCGAGCGCCTTGGCCATGGCCTTCGTGCCGGTCGCAAAGGTTGGGAACTCAAAAACGCCCATGGGGCCGTTCCACACGATCGTGCCCGCGCCCTTGGTCGCCGCGCAGAAGAGCTCGACGGTCTTGGGGCCGATGTCCATGCCCATCATATCCGCTGGGATGTGCATCGCGTCGACGACGTGGGGCTCTGCGTCGGCGGCAAACTCCGTCGCCGCGACGGTATCGACCGGCAGCAGAAGCTTGACGCCCTTCTGCTTGGCCTTTTCGATCATCTCGAGCGCGTAGGCGCACTTGTCTTCCTCGAGCAGGGACTTGCCGATCTCGCCGCCCTGCGCCTTGGCGAACGTGTAGGCCATGCCGCCGCCGATGATGACGGTGTCGGCCTTGTCTAAAAGGTTGTTGATGACAGCGATCTTGTCGCTGACCTTTGCGCCGCCGAGCACGGCGACGAACGGGCGCTTGGGATCGTCGAGCGCCTTGCCCATGACCTCAAGCTCCTTGGCAACGAGCAGACCCGACACGGCGGGAAGATAGGCGGCCACGCCCGCGGTGGACGCGTGCGCGCGGTGCACCGTGCCGAACGCGTCGGAGACGTACAGCTCCGCCATCGAGGCAAGGGCCTTGGCGAGCTCGGGGTCGTTCTTGGTCTCACCCGCTTCAAAACGGGTGTTTTCAAGCAGCATGATCTCGCCGCCCTTGAGCGCCGCGGCCTTGGCCTTGGCGTCCTCACCGACGACGTCGTGCGCGAAGATGACATCCTTGCCCAAAAGCTCGGACAGGCGCTTGGCGACGGGCGCAAGCGTCAGCTTGTCGAGAGACTTTTTCCACTTCTCCTCGGTCAGCGTCGCGGGGTCCTTGCCCTTTTCGGTCTGCTTTTTCACCCACTTGTCAAACTTGGCCTCGGGCTTGCCGAGGTGGGAGCAGGCGATGACCGCCGCGCCGTGGTCGAGCAGATACCGGATGGTCGGCAGCGCGGCCACGATGCGCTTATCCGAGGTGATCTCGCCGGTCTCCTTGTCCTGGGGCACGTTGAAATCGCAGCGCAGCAGCACCTTCTTGCCGCTCACGTCCACATCGAGAACAGTCTTCTTGTTATAATTCATGTTGTTTCCTCCTCATAATATACACATACGATTTGGTTACGCAGTTAAAACGAATTTGGGATCTTACGTTTTTTCGAGCATTTCCCCCTCGTGCTTGAGACCGGGAAAGCCCGTCTGCCGCAGCGCTTCATACGTTAGGATCGCCACGGAGTTCGATAGATTCAGGCTGCGCGCCTCCTTCCGCATCGGAAGGCGGATGCAGCGCTCATAGTGCGCCACGCGGAAAGGCTCCGGCAGGCCCGCGGTCTCCTTTCCGAAAAAGAGCCAGCAGCCGTCCTTGAATTCCGCCTGGCAGTAGTCCTGCGGAGCCTTGGTCGTGGCGAGCCAGCAGTCGCGTTCCGCCTCGGGATGCTTTGCAAAAAGGTCGGCTAAATTTTCGTACACGCTGATATCCACAAGGTACCAGTAGTCCAGCCCCGCGCGCTTGACGGCGCGGTCGGAAATGTCGAAGCCGAGGGGCTTAACAAGGTGCAGATGCGCCCCTGTGGCCGCGCAGGTGCGCGCGATATTGCCGCAGTTTTGCGGGATCTCCGGCTCGACGAGCACGATATTCAGCATGACAGCACCTCCTCCACGCGAAAGTTTTATCATTGTACCGCAAAAATATTGCGAATTCAACCTAAAATGCAGTCTTTTGAAACGAAATTTTGAAAATGCAAAAGTAAAGCCGCCAAATCAAAAATTTTTTGTTTTTTTTGTGAGAAACGGTGGATTTTTCGGGCATCTTTGCTATAATGTCGTTAATAGAGAGTAGAATTGAAAGGAGATGAGCTCCGATGGATCAGAAGTTGGCAGTTCTCTTTATGCCGGACGATATGACCCTGACAAAAGAACAAGCACCGCTGATGCTGAGGCCCATTTTGTTCTGCCCCATTCTCACGTGGATGGTCGAAGAACTGATGGGGCGGGGCATTGAGCGGTTTTTTATTGTGTCTGACAAACGGGCGCACGACATGATGCGCCCCTACGTCCCCGAAAACGCCGATGTTGTCTACGTCGACGGTGCCAGACACGGGGAAGAGCTTTTAACGCTCCTCAAGGATGAAAAGGGCAGCGTGCTCATCGTCAACGGCGCGGTGCTGCCCGTGGGCGTGTTCTCCGGCGGCGCGGTCTACTCCGCGGACGCGAAGGAGTGCTGCAAGGTGCTCAAGGAACACGGCGCCTTCGCCGCCTTCCCCAAGGGGGCGGAGATCACGAAGGGCTTTTTGCCCGTCGGCGACGACGAGGAGCTCAGATCCGCACAGGACATGTGCCGCCGCAAGATCGCCGACAAGCACTTTGCCGCGGGCGTTTCCATCATGGACCCCAACAATACCTACATTGACCCCCGCGTCAAGATCGGCAGCGGCACGGTCATCCTGCCGGGAACGATCCTGCGCGGCCGGACCGTCATCGGCAAGAACTGCACCATCGGCCCGAACGCCATGATCCGCGACTGCACGGTCGGCGACGAGACCGAGGTGAACGCCTCGCAGCTCAATGAGAGCACCGTCGGCGCGCACACGACCGTCGGTCCCTTTGCCTATGTCCGCCCGAACTCGAAGATCGGCGATCATGTCAAAGTCGGCGACTTTGTCGAGATCAAAAACAGCGTCATCGGCAACGGCACGAAGATCTCGCACCTCACCTACGTCGGCGACAGCGATTGCGGCGAGCGCATCAACTTCGGCTGCGGCACGGTCACGACGAACTACGACGGCTTTAAAAAGTTCCGCTGCACGATCGGCGACGACGCTTTCATCGGCTGCAACACAAACCTCATCGCCCCCGTCACGGTCGGAAACGGCAGCTACATCGCCGCCGGCTCCACCATCACCGACGAGGTGCCCGCCGATTCCCTCGCCATCGCGCGCGAGCGTCAGGTCAACAAGCCCGGCTGGGCGGAACAGTGGCGCGCGGCGCACGAGAAAAAGTAACTTCAGAAAATTTTTTATAAACAGAGGAGTACATCAACATGATCTCTCACGGTAAGGACATCAAGATTTTCACCGGCAACGCAAACCCCAAACTGGCAGCGGACATCTGCAAGATCATCGGCACCAAGCTCGGCGAGAGCGAGGTCAAGAGCTTTGCAGACGGCGAGGCCTCCGTCTCCCTGTACGAGACCGTGCGCGGCAGCGACGTGTTCCTCGTTCAGTCCACCTGCAAGCCCGTCAACGACAGTCTGATGGAGCTTCTCATCATGGTCGACGCCTGCCGCCGCGCTTCCGCCGGCCGCATCACCGCCGTCATGCCCTACTTCGGCTATGCCCGTCAGGACCGCAAGGCCAAGAGCCGCGACCCCATCTCCGCCAAGCTCGTGGCCAACATGCTCGTCGCCGCAGGCGTTGACCGTGTGCTGACGATGGACCTGCACGCCAACCAGATCCAGGGCTTCTTCGATATCCCTGTGGATAACCTCTTCGGCAACCCCATCTTCGTCGACTACTACGCCAAGAAGTTCGGTTCCGTGTGCGAGGACATGGTCGTCGTCTCCCCCGACGTCGGCTCCGTCGCCCGCGCCCGCACCTTCGCCCAGAAGCTGCACATGAACCTCGCCATCGTCGATAAGCGCCGCCAGAAGGCCAACCAGTGCGAGGTCATGAACGTCATCGGCGACGTTGAGGGCAAGGAGTGCATCCTCTTCGACGACATGGTCGACACCGCTGGTTCCCTCTGCAACGCGGCCAAGGCCATCGTTGAGGTCGGCGGCGCGAAGAAGGTCTACGCCTGCGCGTCCCACGGCGTTCTCTCCGGCCCCGCGCTCGAGCGCCTGGCCGCGAGCAGCATCGAAGAGCTGGCCCTGCTCGACACCATCCCCGCCCCTGCCGGCGAAGAGGAACTCGCCAAGTCCCGCATCAAGTACCTGACCGTCGCGCCGATGTTCGCCGAAGCGATCGAGCGCACATATCAGGAAATTTCTATCGCGAAACTTTTTAACTAAAACTTCTTTAGGAATTAGTTAAATAACTTTGCTGGTATGACCCGCTGCGTGGGGGCGTAAGTCCTTTGCGCCGCGCAAAGAAGCGAGTAAAGGGGGCCATTCTCTCGCGTGAGAGAATGGCCCCCTTTGACCCCCAAGAGAACGCGAGGGGCTCTGCCCCTCGACCCCGCACATTGGCAGTCTCGATCTTGAAGAGCTGCACGCGCTGCGC
>OHCN01000411.1_pt1 | contig 20182 bp, 11 predicted proteins | sample 1566761 | NCBI WGS metagenome assembly OHCN01 (sample SAMEA3879568, study PRJEB24766) | human gut metagenome | biome: human-associated habitat; feature: feces | place: USA | collected 1985/1987 | reverse complement strand
TCCAGAAATTTATAATCGATTGACAGCTAAAAATATTCAGGAAATTGAAGAATACATGGGGGCTTCAATGACAGCATCCACAGTTCCGGAAGAAAAAAATACTCCACATAACCGGGAGCAGGTCACATCAGAACTTGTGTATTATTGGATGTTATCCTTAGGCATTCCGCCTGAATATGAAACATGGCATTTTAATCGTTTAATTATGCTGATTAGAATCTGTAATTTCAAGAATCGACCACCAAAGAAACATAGTAAAAGAGATATATATAGCAGACACGCGGCGATAAACGCAGCGAATAAAAAAAGATTCAATTCAAAGGGGTGACGGTACAAGATGAGCAATAGTAAATTAATAAGCTACACCAAAATCAGTCCGAACAAAACCAAGTCGAGAAAACATAGCATTGACAGAATTACACCACATTGCGTTGTTGGACAGCTTTCGGCAGAGAGCATTGGAAATTGTTTCGTAAGCCCAACAAGAAAAGCAAGCTGCAATTACGGTATAGGTACTGATGGACGAGTTGTTCTTTGCGTAGATGAAAAAGATAGAAGTTGGTGTTCATCGAACTCAGCAAATGATAACCGTGCAGTAACGATCGAGTGTGCTTCAGATAAAACAGCACCGTACGAGATGAACAATAAAGTTTATAATTCGCTTGTTGGTTTATGTGTAGATATTTGTCGGCGCAATGGAAAAACAAAGTTATTGTGGATTTCTGATAAGGAGAAAGCATTGAAATATTCTCCAAAATCTGACGAGATGCTGATAACAGTTCATCGCTGGTTTGCAAATAAGGCATGTCCGGGCGATTGGCTGTATTCCAGATTAGGAAAACTTGCACAACAGGTTACAGATCAATTATTAGGAAGTGCTGTATCAGATGTAACAGAAAAAGAAGAATCAACCCAGAAAGCATTTAAAGTAAAAGTTTCGACTAAGCAGCTTCGGATTCGAAAAGGTCCGGGGACAAACTATGGATTAACTGGTGCATATACCGGTGTTGGTACATTTACAATTGTTGAAAAACGTGTTGGTGCTGGTTCAGCTGCTGGTTGGGGGCGATTACAGTCCGGTGCAGGATGGATAGCGCTTGATTATGTAACTGAATTATAAGGAGCGTGTATATGATAACGTTTAGACAAAAGGGCGATTTTTCAAAGTTGACTAAATTCTTAGAGAAAGCCAAGGAAACAGTTAAAATCGGTGATCTTGATAAGTATGGTCGAGAAGGTGTAGCAGCCCTTGCGTCTGCGACTCCTGTTGACTCTGGATTAACTGCAAATTCTTGGTATTACAAGATAGAGCAGAAAAAGGGGTCTATATCAATCGGTTTTTATAACAAAAATATTCAAAATGGAGTTCCAATAGCAATCATCTTACAGTATGGTCATGCGACTCGTAATGGAGGCTGGGTACAGGGGCGAGATTACATCAATCCTGCAATCCAGCCTATTTTTGACCAAATTGCAAGCCATGCGTGGAAGGAGGTTACTGAGCTTTGAGTACAACAATCGACGAACGCGTTGTTGAAATGCGGTTTGACAATCAGAAGTTTGAACAGAATGTTAAAACCAGCATGTCTACAATCGAAAAATTAAAGAAAAGCCTCAATCTTGAAGGGGCTGCAAAAGGCTTGGAAAATATTAATTCCGAAGCACAGAAGTGTAATCTGACACCTATGTCAAACGCTATTGAGTCTGTAAAAATTCATTTTTCAGGACTTGAAGTTATGGCGATTACTGCACTTCAGAACATTACAAATTCGGCTATACAGGCGGGAGAAAGAATGGTTTCCGCTTTTACAATAGATCCAATAAAATCTGGTTTCGAAGAATATGAAACACAGATTAATGCTGTTCAGACAATACTCGCGAATACATCAAGTAAAGGAACAACACTGGATCAGGTCAATTCTGCATTGGATGAATTAAACCATTATGCAGATATGACAATTTATAATTTCACGGAAATGACCAGAAATATCGGTACTTTCACAGCAGCAGGTGTTGATCTTGATACATCAGTGGCTGCTATTAAGGGTATCGCAAACTTGGCGGCAGTATCCGGTTCAACATCTCAACAGGCAAGCACTGCAATGTACCAGCTTTCACAGGCATTGGCAGCGGGTACGGTAAAACTGATGGATTGGAACTCAGTAGTAAACGCTGGAATGGGTGGTCAGGTATTTCAGGATGCGCTTAAAGAGACTGCACGTGTTCATGGTGTAGCTATTGATCAGATGATCAAGGATGAAGGTTCATTTCGTGAAACTTTACAAAAAGGATGGCTTACATCAGATGTCCTGACCGAAACATTATCAAAATTTACAGGCGATTTAAATGAAGATCAATTGCGTACAATGGGATATGCAGATGAACAGATTAAGTCAATTCTCGAAATGGGAAAAACTGCAAATGATGCAGCAACAAAGGTCAAGACGTTTACACAGCTGTTTGATACATTAAAAGAGGCAGCACAGTCCGGATGGACGCAGAGCTGGGAAACAATTGTTGGCGACTTTGAAGAAGCAAAAGAGAGATTAACTGGTTTATCTGACAGATTCAGTGAATTGATTAATAATTCATCTGATAAACGTAACTCTATTTTAAGCAGATCATTTGGATCTGGTTTTGATACTTTATCAGAGAAATTGAGTAAGGCTGGAATAGAGACCGGAGTATTTCAAAATAAAGTGAAAGAACTGGCTAAAAATCATAACGTAGATTTGGATATGATGATTGAGCAGACCGGTTCGTTCGAAAAGGCTTTAAGCACCGCATTTAGTCACGGTTTGTTGAAAAGAGATATTCTAAAAGGTGCAATAAAAAGCCTTGTTGGGAATCTGACAGATGCTACTAAATCTACCGCATCCATGGCATCTCAAATGGAAAAGTATGGAGAAGTAGTAGATGCTGTTATAAATGGAAAATTCGGTACAGGCGAAGCGAGAATAAAAGCATTAACTGAAGCCGGATATGATTATGCAACAGTACAGAATCTTGTGAATGAAAAACTTGGAAGCAGCGTCCGACATATATCGTCATTGACCGATGAACAGTTAAAAAATGCAGATGGATTAGCAAATCTGTCAGATGAGCAGTTGAAAAATGCAGGATATACAGAAGAACAGATAACTGCACTTCGTGATTTACAAAAAGAAGCAAATAAGGCTGGTTCATCTATCAACGATCTGATCGATAACATTGATCGTCCAACCGGAGCAGAGTTAGTATGGGGGTCAGTTTCGAATGTGATTGACAGTGCTGTCTCATCTTTGTCTGCAATGAAGAAAGCATGGAACGATGTGTTTTATAAAGGTATGTCTGATGATGACATTATCGAGAAAAAATCACAACGATTATACAATCTTCTCAAAGCAGTTAATTCCTTTACAGAAAAACTCAAAGTGAGCGATGATACAGCAGATAAACTGACTAGGACTTTTAAGGGATTATTTGCGATTCTGGATATAGGCACAACAATAGTCGGTGGCGGATTTAAACTGGCATTCAAAGGGGCATCAATTGTTTTGAATGCATTCGATTTGGACATTTTAGATGTTACCGCTACAATTGGCGATTTACTTACAGAATTTCATGATTTTCTTTTGGATAATAAGCTGGTTAATAACGCAATTAAAGAATGTGGAACGGCTTTTAAGAAAGGATGCACTGAAATTCAGAAATGGGTTCAACAGTTTACAGAATTACCTGTTGTGAAAGAAAATCTGGAGGGAGTAAAAAACGTACTTTCTAAAATGGATTTTTCAATCGCTGAACGCAGAATTAATAAAGTTACAAGTGCCCTGCAAACTGGTTACACTGAACTGCAAAAATGGATCAACAAATTTCTGGAAATCCCGATTGTTCAAAGAAATATTGAAAGATTTCAAAATGCTTTTTCAGAGACATTTTCTGATGTAAACACGTACTTTAAAAATGGATTAGTTGTAATAGACGAGTTCATAGCACGTGTAAAATCCTTAGATCATATATCATTAGACAACATTGATGATATTTTTAAAGATTTTCGACAAAATGTACTTGGATATTTTTTCAATTTTGATGGCATATTTGGCAATTTAAAAACTGCATTCGATGCATTTAAAGCAGATATTAAAAGTCAGCTTGATGAAATTGCTGGAACAGCTGACGGCTTTAAGGCAAAAGTGTTTGGCGTTGTGGATTCAATCAAACAGTATATCACAGATCACATTGGTGAGATCTTTACAATCGGTATGGGCATCGGACTCATAAAAGTTACAAAACAGATTGGAACTGCTCTTGAAAATATATCTAAACCATTTGAGTCTTTTGCTGGTATGTTTGACAGTGTTAGCGGTGTTTTTAAAAGTATCAGTGGAGTTTTTGATACCCTTTCAGAGTCTATAAAGGCTGATATTCTTATTAAAAAGACACAGGCTATCAGGAATATCGCAATTTCTATTGCAATACTTGCAGGTTCTCTATTTTTATTATCACAGGCAGATCCAGAAAATTTATTAACAGCTGCAAAAGCGATTCTGGTTCTTGCTGGAACATTAGCAGTTCTTACAGCAGCTATGTCACTTATTGATAATAAGCTTGGAGTTGGAACAGGAACTAATAGTGGAGCTACAAGTATGTTAATGATGACTGCATCATTAATGATTCTGGTGGAAGTCCTGAAAGGGGTAGACGAAATTAAATCCGACCACATTTTAAAGGATTTGGGAATAATTGCGGCGCTGGCCGGTGGATTAGCAATAACCGCAGGTTTACTGGGAAGATTTGCTCCTCAGTTATCAAAAGGTTCGTTAACTCTTATTGGTATCGCAGTATCGTTGAAAATCATGGTAGGTGTGTTAAATGATTTAAACGATCTGAAGATGGATAATATCAATCAAACGATAAAGATTATGATCGGGGCGTTAGCCGGATTGGCAATATTAAGTATCGCCTGCAAAAATATTAAGTTTGGTTCTGCGGTGTCAGTATTGGCGATTGTTATAGCCTTAAAGTTATTCATAGGCGTGTTTGATGATATTGCCAATCTTGATTTTGCAAAAGTAGAAGATAATCTCAAAACAATAGCAGTGATATTCGGAATCTTTGCAGGGGTTATGGTCGCAAGTAAATTTGCAGGAAAGAATGCTGCACAGGCAGGAGTTGGAATCCTTGCAATGTCGGCAGCACTGATATTAGTCGTGGGTTCGATGAAAATGCTTGCGAATATGAATGCCGGAGATATTAAAAAATCATTGAACGCGGTATCGCAGATAATGTTAGTATTTTCTGCGGTTATAATCGCAAGTAAATTTGCAGGAAAAAATGCGGCGCAGGCAGGAGCAATGCTTTTAATGATGTCTGGTGCATTACTTATTTTGACCGGTGTGATCGTTGTTCTAAGCCATGTTAAGCCAGAGGGAATGAAACAGGCTCTTGGAGCGATTGCAATTTTGGAGGCACTTTTTGCTGGTTTAATAGCAGTGACAGCGTTGGCGAAAGATTGTAAAAGCACAATAATGATGATCGCTATTACGATTGGCATATTAGCAGTAGCTCTTGCAGGTTTATCGTTTATAAAACCTGAAAATCTGGTGGCTGCTACAGTTGCAATATCGGTTGTTATGGGAATGTTTGCTGTAGTTATTGCTTCTACTCATTTTGTGAAAAAAGCGACAAGTACATTATTGATCATTACAGGGGCGATTACCATATTGGGCGGTATGATTGCGTTATTAGCGCAGTTACCGGTCGATTCAGTACTTGGTTCAGCTGTTGGATTGTCTCTTTTATTGCTGTCGTTATCATCAGCTATGATCATCATAAGCAAATGCGGTACAGTGTCACCTAAAGCATATGTTACATTAGGAGTAATGACATTAGTTACTGCTGGGTTAGCGGCGATTATTGGAGTGCTTGCGAAAATGAATGTCGGACCGACATTAGAGATTGTAGCTTCATTATCAATTATGTTATTAGCATTATCAGCTGCTTGTCTGATTTTAAGCAAAGTTGGTATGGCTGGAACAGGTGCATTTGTGGGAATTGGTGCGCTCGTAACGTTAATTGCGTCTGTAGGCGGATTGATGGTTGCTATCGGAGCATTAACCAAATATTTTCCAGGACTGGAAAGTTTTCTTGATAAAGGAATGGTTATTCTGGAGAAAATTGGTTATGGTCTTGGATCTTTCTTTGGTAGTATTATTGACGGATTTGCAGTAAGTGCCACATCTGGTTTGCCAGAAATAGGAGACAATCTCGCTGGTTTTATGGAGAATGCTAAGCCATTCTTTGATGGTTTATCCAGTGTAGACACATCAGCAATGACTGGTGTAAAAGCACTTGCTGATACTATCTTGATTCTGACAGCGAACGAATTATTATCTGGCATTACGTCATTTCTTGGGTTTGGAACAAATTCCATGGACGACTTTGGTACACAGCTTGAATCATTTGGAACATCTTTAACGAACTTCTCAAATTCTGTAGTAGGAGTAAACCCAGAGAATGTGAACACAGCCGCACAAGCAGGAAAAGTATTAGCAGACATGGCGAATGCAATACCAAACTTTGGCGGATTTATAGGCTTATTTGCTGGCGAAAATAACATGGACGACTTTGGCACGCAACTCGAATCATTTGGAACATCTTTAACGAACTTCTCAAATTCTGTGGCAAACATAAATCCAGAGAATATCAACAAAGCTGTCGTTACAGGAAAAGCGTTATCTGACTTAGCCAACAGTTTACCGGAGACAGAAGGTTTCTTTAGTAAGATAGCAGATTTCGGTACATTTGGAGATGATTTGTCATGGTTTGGATCATGTTTAGCAAGCTATTCTATTTCCATATCCGAAATTAATACTGATAAGATCCTGGAGATCAATAAGGCAATAAGGTCATTGATTATCCTGTCCAATGATATTTCAGCAGATGGATGCAAGGGTCTGACTACATTTGGAAAGTCATTATCAAAAATCGCTAAAAATGGATTAAGCAGTTTTGTAACAGCTTTTAGTGATGCCAAAGATCAGATCATTAACACAGGAAGTCAAATGATTACTGATTTCATAATTGGGGTGGAAGCAAAGCATCCAGATTCGAATGCCGAATTTAGAACGGTCGCACAGTCAGCGGTAGATACAATCAGAACATATCATGCTAGTTTCAGTCTTGCTGGAGCATATTTAGTTGATGGATTTGTCAACGGAATCAGCGCCAATACATACAAAGCGGCTGCACAGGCTAAAGCAATGGCTTCGGCGGCAGTTGTGGCTGCAAAAAAAGAGCTGGATGAACATTCTCCGTCAAAAGTATTTTATGGAATTGGCGATTTTGCAGGTAAAGGTTTTATAAATGCACTTGCTGATTATACAGATAAAGCAGAATATGCAGGACAAAATGTTGCTAAAGCTGCTGTTAACGGTTCGCAGAATGCAATTGGAAAAATTGTAGATGTATTAAACAATGGAATAGATGCTGAACCAACAATTCGACCTGTTGTAGATTTATCGGATGTGACAAAAAGTGTTTCAGATTTGAATACCTTATTCAGTTATGAACAGGCTATGTCATTAGGAAGTCAGATAGAAGTAACACGTAAGGCGAAATTTCAAAATGGAAATGCAAACGACATAATTTCTGCGATTGATAAGCTTGATGCATCATTAAGCAGATTCAGAGGAGATACTTATAATCTGAATGGTATTACGTATGATGATGGAAGCGTAGTTGCAGAAGCAATCAAGACTCTTGTTAGGGCTACAATAGTGGAAGGGAGAATATAAAACATGGCAAATAAAAAATGTAAGAACGTGACATGTGGTATCCAATCGGGTACCACTAATGTTTTATATTTTACATGGGTATGGAATGGATATATACCAAGTACTCATAAGGACTGGAGTAAAAATAAAACCACTAAAGACTTTAAATACCAGATTCAGTATACAACGGGTGATGGTGTGTGGTTTTGGGGAGAAAATGGCTCGACAATTGCAAATAATGTTCGTAATCTTACATATTCAATTCCCTCCAATGCAAAGAAAATACGATTCAGGATTAAACCGGAGTCGAATACATACAAGAATAACAATGTAGATACAGCATGGTATACATCTGAATATACAGCATGGAAAGAATATAAAGTCGTCGCAGACAAAACACCAGCAACACCAAGCACACCAACTTTGAGTGTAAGTGGAAATCTTCTTACAATGGAATTAGATACATACGATGAGAATACGAAGTCAGTGTATTTCTATGTTGTAAAAAATGATACAAAACGATATGGCGAATATTCAGCAGATGTAGTTAAAAACCATGTAAGTATGACGATTGCAGTAGATGCTGGTGCAGAATACAAAGCAAAGGCATGTGGAAGCAATCAAAAAAATGATCATATGGGTTCTTTTGAGACTGGAGAGTGGTCTGAGTATTCATCGAATGTGTCTCCGTGTCCGAACACACCAAGCTGGATATCTTATTATGCCAAAACATCAACAGAAGTAAAGCTTGACTGGACACATTCTAAGGGAGCAACGAGTTTTGAGGTGCAGTATACAGAATATCAAAGGTACTTCGATAGTTCTGGAAATGTTACATCACTTACAGTTAATGAAGAATCTGATTATAGTCATGCCGAGGTCTCTGGTCTTGAAACAGGAACAAAGTATTTCTTTAGGGTTAGGGCAAAGAATGACGCTGGTTATTCCAGTTGGTCTGAGATTGTATCTGTAATTGTTGGAGAGGTACCGGATGCACCAACAACTTGGGCAGATGCATACACAGCAGAGGTTACACATTCGCCTGTTTTATATTGGACTCATAATTCTGGCGACAGTTCAAATGAAACAAAAGCGGAGCTGTATATTAGTATCAATGGTGTTTATGTTGGTGCGTTATACGATACAGAAAAGAAGAAACAGGGGCAAATATGCTCATTTCCTTTGAGCAATCTCGGAATGACATTTTCATCAGATACAAAAATACAGTTTAAAATACGAACCATGGGAATCCTTCAAACAAAAACAAACGGAAATGAGGCTTGGAGTCCTTGGTCCACAACAAGGACAATTCAATTGTACCAAGCGCCAACGTTGACCGCCACAATAAATGGTTTAGATGAAAATAAAAACCTTTTGGCATATCCGTTGACATTAGTATATGAATCGGGTCCAACTACACAGAAACGAAATAACTGCTGGAAATACATATGAAACTGTTGATGAAACAGGTCGGGTTAAAACTGTAATGAAAAACGATATTATTTGGTCTGAGTCATTCAACGCATCTGAACGATCAACAACTTTAACCATTAATCCAGCATTGACATATTTAGAAAATGGGGAAGTATACGTTGTAAAAACTGTAGTTGGAATGAATACTGGATTGTCAGCATCACATGAGCAATATTTTAAAGTATCAATGTTGGAAACAGCGATTGATATAGAAGCGGTCATCAGTTATAACACTAAAAATTATACAACATCAATTGAAGTAGCTGTGTATGATAAGATTCAGGATAATGAGTTGGATTCTATAATTGATGAAAACGGTGAAGTAGTGTATGCAAATGGTGGGAAATTGTTGGATGATGCATTAGTTTCTATATATAGAAGAGAATTTGATGGATCATTTACTGCAATAGTAAAAAATGCTATAAACCGTGAGCATAACACTTTTATTGATCCGCATCCAGCATTAGATTATGCACGATACAGAGTGGTTGCAAATTTAACTGGAAACGGAAGTTTTGATTTCTATGATGTGCCAGTATATCCAGTACAAGAGAAAGCAATTATTATTCAGTGGTCTGAACAGTGGCAAAACTATGTCGGAACTGAAGATTTGATTTTAGCAGAACCAAGTTGGAGTGGCTCATTGGTACGGTTACCATATAACATTGATATATCTGACGATTTTTCAAATGATGTTAATTTGCAAAAATACATTGGTCGAAAAAGACCGGTTAGTTATTATGGAACGCAACAGGAACATACGGCAACATGGTCAGTAGATATACCAAAAGATGATATCGAAACATTATATGCAATACGAAGGCTTGCTAATTATTTTGGAAATTGTTATGTAAGGGAACCATCTGGCACGGGATATTGGGCACAAATAAAGGTTTCATATAGTCAAACACACGCTGACTTGGTAATACCGATTTCATTTAGTATAACAAGAGTTGAAGGGGGGGCTTAAAATGCTGGATTGGACTCAGACTATGTCACAATCTTACAGATTTTATAAAGTTGACCCTGTAACATGGATGGACGGTCAGGAATTAAATCAGATTTCTGACTGTTCTATTAATTGGGATTCAACAAGTAGTACACTCGGTTCTGCATCTATAACAACTTCTGAGATACTTGAAGAATGCTACATACGAACATATATGGTAGCAATTCAAAATGGAGTAAAAGAAACGATTCCAATTGGTACGTTTTTGTATCAAATGCCATCCAATGATTATGATGGAAAGTGTCAAACAATAAAAATGAATGGTTATACGCCGTTGATGGAGTTAAAAGAAAAATCACCGTCAATCGGATATACAATAAAAAAAGGTACAAATTATATGACATTGGCAAGTGAATTGACAGCGAAAAATACAAGGGCACCTGTTATCACCGTAGAAACAGCAAGTACCCTAAGTTCTAATTTTACAGCTGGCACAGACGATACGTGGCTTACGTATCTGAGGGATTTAATAGCTACAGATCATTACACATATGATGTAGATGCTTTAGGACACATTCTTTTTTCTCCTGTAATTGCTACAGAGAAAATGCAACCAGTAATGACATTTAATGATGATGAAAGATCCATCTTATTACCAGATGTTACAGTTGAAAGAGATATGTATGACATTCCAAACGTGGTTGAGGTTGTGTATTCGGAAGGTGTCAAAAAACCAATAAGTGCAATTGTTAAAAATACAGATGATAATAGTCCGGTATCAATTAGTAAAAGAGGCAGAGAAATTATTCATCGTGTTGTAAATCCGTCGTTGAGCGGTATACCAAATGAGGAATATGTGAAAGAGTATGCAAGAAATTTGCTCGCAACTTTATCAAAATTAGAATACAAAGTAACTTATACGCATGGTTACTGTCCAGTAAGAGTTGGCGATTGTGTGTTATTGAACTATGAAAGAGCAGGTTTAAAAAACATAAAAGCCAAAGTTATCAGTCAGTCTATTAATTGCGGAATTGGATGCACAGTAGAAGAAACAGCAGTATTTGTTAATAATTTATGGGAAGGCGGTTTGTAACATGGAATTGTCAACACATTTGTTAAAATCATTTGCGAAAGTTGTAAATCAACCTTCAAAAGAGACTTCTAAAACATCAACTATATATGGCGATTTAAAAAACGATAAGAATGATTTTTACGTTAAGATCGATGGGTCAGAGGAATATATCCCTACATATACTGTTGTTAATGGACAAACTGGAGATAGAGTAGTTTGTGAAATACGAAATCATTCAGTATTAGTTACTGGAAATTTATCGTCGCCATCTGCAACGGGTGATGACGTGAAACAAGTATCAGATAAAGTTGATTTTCTTGAAGCAAATAGAATTACAACAGATTATCTCGAAGCTCATTATGCAGAAATTGATTTTGCAAACATAAATGTTGCTAATATTAAACAAGGATTTATGGAATCGCTTTTAGTATCACAGGGAATAATAGCAAATCGTGTTGTTGGTTCAGAGGTGATAGCAACAAACGTTTTAACCGGAGTGAATATCTATGCTGACGATATTGTAGCTGGAACTCTATCAGTAGACAGGCTTGTTTTTCGAGGAAGCGAACAGAGCGTAATTTATCAGTTGAATAACATAAGTGGTGCACTTCAGGCAGAGAACGTTGATACGATTAATGGTGAAGTGATTACACCAAGGACAATTGCAGCTGATCGTATTATAGCAAAAAGTATTACAGCAACTGAAATTAATGTGCAAAACTTAGTTGCTACAGGATTTATAGAAGCAAATAGACTGACTTCTAAAAATATTGTAGTAGACGATCTGTTTGCCACGGATATTACAGCAGCTGGAAGCATTAAGAGTAGTAATTACGTCTACACAAGCGGTATTTATAGTACAGCGGGTGTAAAGATGAGCATGGCAACTGGTCAGATAATCAGTAGACAATTTGCAATCGATGCATCCGGGAACACTTATTTTGCTGGACAATTATCAGCACCAACAGGAAAAATTGGCGGTTTCACAATCGGAACAAATTCTTTATATTCTGGACCTGATAACCTTGGGAGTAATAAAAAAGGTGTTTATATAGGCACAGACGGAATAAGTTCAATTGGGGATAATGGCGGAAAATATGTGCAGATAAGGAATGGAAAAATTACAGGTCATAACAGCGGCAGTATGCCTAGCACGTCTGAGGCTGTAATAGATTTGACAACGGCAAGTAGTGTAGGCAATAGAGCTTTTGGTTTGGGTGCTCAAGCTGGATTGTTATCAGTGTACATGATTGATAAGACAGCCGTCAATTTGCCGTCCGCTAAAGGCATTATTATATCTTATGATGGTATATATACTGGCAAATATCAAAGTGGAACGTGTGTGCAAAACAAGACATTACTTTCAGTTGATGGTGATGTTGGATGCTCATTGAATTTATCAAATGCTTTATGGCTTTGTGCGTACAATACAGCAGGCACATTAACCAGATTGATTGGTATGAACAGTAAAGACAATGTTCATATGGGTGACTATAATGGAGATAATATATCACCAGTGTATATCCATGCAAAAGGCAAACAATACAATTTCACAGATGCAGCTTTTTGCCCAAATGTTACAAATGATGTTCCATTAGGATTGTCGAGTAAGTTATGGAAAACTGTTTACGCAAAGACTGGAACAATTAATACCTCTGATCGGACAAAGAAGCATGACATAAAAGATTTGACAGAGGTATATGAAAAGCTGTTTCTTAAGTTACAGCCAAAGTCATTTATATTTAACGACGGCGACCGTGTACATATTGGTGCTATCTCACAGGATGTTGAAGATGCTATGCATGAGCTTGGAATGTCGGCGGAGGATTTTGCAGGATTCTGTAAGGATATTCGGTATGATTATCGGGAATACAACGATGACGGAACACCGGTAGAGGAGAGTCGATACGTTGTAACCGATGACGACGGAAATCCGGTATACGATTACGCATTGCGATATCAGGATTTTATCTTTTTAACAATTCATATGGTGCAGAAGCTATTTATCAAAATGGAAAAAATAGAAACGGAAATGAATGCAATGAAAAAGAAAAATGCTTTATAGAAAGGACTGTAGATTTATATGAAAAAAATAGAGATTAAAACTGGAAAGCTTTATGATATGTATGTCGGTTTTCTATCGAATAATATTGTAAAACTGGAATTTTCAAGAAGAGGTGCTTTGGTTATATGCCGTAATCTTAAGAAGATTGAAACAGAGTTGTCAGAATATATTTCAGCGCGACAGAAATTAATCGAAGAGTACAAAATTGGTGATGAACCATATATTGACCATACGAATCCTCGATATAACAAATTTATGAATGAACTTTATGCAATAAATTCTGTGGATGTTGTTCTGGATATTAATACTATTACAGAAGAAGATCTTCCGAAGAATATTAGTATTGAACAAGTCTTGTTATTGGATTCAATGCTATGCGAGAACGCAAAGGAGTAAATGTAAATGGCTAAACTCATAGAATACGATCAAGTAGAAACGCTTAAAGACGAAGACATATTTTTGATTGATGGCGAACGAGGAACAAAAACTATATCGGCGAAAAATCTTGCAAATGATATCAAAAAAGTTAGTTTGGACGAATTGACCGAATATACGGACGATAAATTTTCTAAACTGGATGATGCAAAACTTGATAAAACTGGAGATGCAAGTAATGTAACTAGCGATATTCAATCTGCAACGATCAGAACGAATCTTACAACTGGGGAAAAACTTGCTGTTTCATTGGGAAAAATTAAAAAATTCCTCAGTGATTTAAAAACTGTTGCTTTTACTGGAAGTTATGCAGATTTGACAGAAAAACCAACATCAATGACAGCAAATGGCGGAAATGCCGATACCGTAAATAATCACACGGTTGATACAGATGTTCCGGAGGATGCAAAGTTTACAGATACAGTATATGATACTTTTGTAAAATCTGGAACCGAAGCAAAAGTTGGTCTTGTTCCGTCACCACCGACTACTGCTGGCACAACTAAATACCTTAGGGAAGATGGAACTTGGGCTGTCCCATCGAGCTCTATACCAGATGATACAGTTACCGGTATTAAAGGAAATGTTGAAACGGAATACCGCACAGGGAAGGTGAATTTGACATCGGAAAATATCGGTGCGCTTCCTATTAGTGGAGGAAAGTTAACAGGTCAATTACAAGTTGGCGAGAAAGTTAAACTTTATACCAGCAGCGAGGGTGGAAACATTCAGATTATATCGCCAGATGATATCGGTTTAAGATGGGAACTGGATGCATTCAAAGGTGATTTGAGGTTTATTTGTTTTAATAATGATGGTACCGTCAAAAAAATCTGCCAGTTAACAAAAGATGGAACGCTTATCGCAAACAATGCAACACAATCAGCAGCAGGCTTAATGAGTCCGAAAGATAAGGAAAAATTGGACAATCTTTCTAATGCAATAACCATTGGTGGGGATACAGCGAGCAATATCGTATCATTTACAGCATCAACCGCAAGAGAAAATCTCAAAAGCGGCGAATCCCATGCGACACTGTTCGGAAAGATTGTAAAGTGGTTTTCTGATCTGAAAGAAGTTGCATTTACCGGAAAAATCCCATGGTCTGACGTGACAGGTAAACCGAGTACATACGCACCATCCAGCCATACGCATGATGAACGATATTATACAGAAAGTGAAGTTAATTCTATATATTCTGGTATTATGCAGAATCTTATCAGCGGAGACGAAAATGTGACGACAAAATTATCAAAAAACATTGCAAATGGAGATGCGACGCTTGATAACAGAATAACAGCAGTTGCCAACGCATTAAAAGGATATCTTCCGTTGTCAGGCGGAACGTTAACGGGAAGTTTAGATATTGAATCTGGAAAATATATCCATGGAACACATACAAACGGAACAATTCTTGACATTCTGGGATTAAATAAGAACAATAACTGCCATGTCGGGAATAATACAACTCCGACGTTTCTTCATGGAGCGGGGTATCAATTAGATATATCTGGAGCATTCATTTGTCCGAATGTATCGAACCAGATGTCTTGCGGAACAAAAAATAAATTATGGACAACTGTTTTTTCGAAAACAGGCGCTATTAATACCTCTGATCGTACAAAAAAACATAATATTATCGATTTAACGGAAGCGTATGAGCAGCTGTTTTTAAAATTAAAACCGAAGTCATTTATTTTTAACGATGGCGATCGTGTACATATTGGTGCTATCTCACAGGATGTCGAAGATGCTATGCAGGAACTTGGAATTGAACCGAGACAGTTTGCTGGGTTCTGTAAGGATATCCGGTACGAATATACGGAGTACAACGAGGAAGATGGAACTCCTGTGGAATCTTCGAAAGTTCCATGTAAAGATGAAGATGGAAATATCATTTATGATTACGCATTGCGGTATCAGGAATTTATCTTTCTAACTGTTCACATGGTGCAGAAGCTTTGGAATCATGTGGAAACATTAGAAAAGGAAAACATAGAGACGAAAAATCAGATCAAATTAATGCAGCAGGATATTGCAGAATTAAAAAAATCAAGAGCCTAGGAGCCGATTACATGACCATGTGTTGTGTAGCCGGCTCTTTTGAATAACAAGCCTTCGGGCAGAAAGAGAGGAAAAAAGAAAATGAAAGAATTTGACAAAGTAAACGTGATTTATGGAGTAATTGCCACGATGGGGGTGGCACTGTTCGGGAAGTACTGGTTCCTGTTTTTTGGATTTCTGGTATTAAATGCGGTTGATTACATTACCGGATACTGCAAGGCGAAGTTCTACAAAAAGAACGAGTCCAGTGCGATCGGTGCAAAAGGAATCTTAAAAAAAGTGTGGTACTGGATTGTAATTGGTATGGCATTTTTTGTTTCAATGAGTTTTGTACATATGGGGGAGATCATCGGCATTAATCTTTCGTTTGTGCAGCTCTTCGGATGGTTCACGCTGGCAACATATTTGATTAATGAAATCCGTAGCATCTTGGAAAACCTGGTAGAAATGAATGTGAAGGTACCGCAGTTTTTAATTGCAGGGCTGGATATCACACAGAAATTACTGGATACCAAAACAGAAGTTACAGATTCAAAATAATATATGATGGTAGGTTGTCTCTGAATAATTAGAGGCGGCTTACCATCAACAGCGAAAATAGCATTCCCTCTTATTTTTTTCCGTATGTAGGTTACAGTTGAAACATTTATGATTACCTCAGAATGGAGGTGATCGTTGTGCAAGAAAAATATTTGCTATCTATTAAAGAAACTTCTGATTTATTTGGTATAGGACAGCATCGATTAAGAGAACTGGTTCGGGATGATTACGAATGTAAATATCATTTGATGATTGGACGCGTTATACGGATTAAACGAGAACCATTTGAAAAATTTATAAGCAAAGTTGAGCAGATATAAATTATCGACATCGTGCTTCGAATGTGATATCATCTAAGAGTATTCGTTCGAGGCACCTTTTTTATGGAGGGCTGAGAATATGGCAAATAAAACAGTATCAGAAAAAAATAAACCTACACGAAAGAAGTTACGTGCTAATGAGTATTACAATCCCAAAACAAAACGGTATGAGTATCACTATAAAGATGCTTTAGGGAAGGAACGAGTGATTAGCTCATATAGACTGGATATAACAGATCAGTTGCCAAAAGGTAAACGGAGCGGAAAGAGCTTGCGTGAAAAGGAGGCAGAATTAAACACACAGCTTGAAAATCATATTGACATCGATGGGGCAAAACTTACTTTACTTGAGGTTATGGATCGATATTTAGAAAACCTTTATAATAGGAAAGAATTAAGTCCAAATACTAAAATGGGTTATAATGTAACTGTAAATACATTAAAAGAATACCGTCTTGGACATATGGAGATAGGTAAGATCAAACCAGAGCATTGTGAAGACTGGTTGTCTGACATGAAAAAGAAATATAGAGGGTCATCTATACAATCGCAAATCAGCCTTATAAAGAGAACATTTGAGTATGCTATTGACTACGATTATATTGTGAAGAATCCGTTTAGAAGAATTACGACAGATAGAAGCGATAGCAAACAGATGGAAGCGCTGACTATACAAGATATGAACAGGTTTTTGGAGTTTTGCTCAACAGACGCACATAGTAAACACTGCTATGATATGATTTATATTTTGTTTTGGACAGGCATGAGAGTGTCTGAATTATGTGGGCTTACGTTGGACGATATAGACATGAATAAGAGGCTGATACGTGTTGAAAAACAGTTATTATGTCTGAATCATAAACATGTAGTGCGAAAACCTAAAACATCAAATGGCATAAGATTCATTCCTATGACAGATGGTGTGTACAATAGTTTTGAACGTGTACTGAAAAATCGATATTTAAAAGGTGATATCGAACCGGTTTGCTATGATGAGAGGGGTAATGCATACGAAGGGTTTGTGTTCTTGGCAACAAGAAGCCGTAAAACAATTGTTAGGGCTCATGTTGAGGAATATTTGCAGAATTGCATTAAGCGTTTCAATATTGTAAATCCAGATACACCAATTCGGAAGTTTGAACCTCATATTTGCAGACATACTTTTGCAACTAATATGCAGACGCTTACGCCAAAGACACTTCAATATATTTTGGGGCATGGTAATATTAGTACAACAATGAACAACTACGTAGATGCGAAGCCTGGAGCGCAGCAATTGACAGAGATCAATGAGCTGGCAAATACTATGGTAGCTATTTAGTATAATTTTTAGTATACTAAATACGTACTAAATAATCTGAGTAATAAAAAGGAACAAGATGCACCAAAGAGCAACGAAATGTAATTTGGCTGATAGCTGGAAACCGCATGGTTGCTGGATATTTTAAGAAATAGCGGGAGATGAATAAAAATGATAGCGATCATTGACTATGATGCAGGCAATTTAAAAAGCGTACAAAAGGCACTTGACTTTTTACATCAGGAATGCGTGATAACGAGGGATTTTCATGAAATCCGTCAGGCAGACAAGGTAATCTTACCGGGGGTTGGTTCTTTCGGTGAGGCGATGGCCCAGTTAAAAAAATATGAACTGGATAAAGTGATACAGGAAGTGGCGGAGGAGAAAAAGCCATTTCTTGGCATCTGCCTTGGTCTGCAGCTTTTATTTGAGGGCAGTGAGGAAAGCAGCGGAGTGGAAGGTCTGCATTTGTTAGATGGGCAGATTCTGCGTATACCAGATACAGAGGATTTAAAAATACCGCATATCGGATGGAATTCACTGGATCTATGGAATAATGGAAGGCTCTTTGCAGGATTGCCGGAGCATCCATATGTTTATTTTGTTCATTCTTATTATCTGAAAGCAAAAGATGACAGAATTGTGAAAGCAACTACGGAATATGGCACACATATTCATGCTTCCGTGGAACAGGACAATATCTTTGCATGTCAGTTCCACCCGGAAAAGAGCAGTACAGTCGGACTTAAGATACTAGAAAATTTTGCCGGGATTTAAGACAGGAGGATAAAAATGTTTACAAAACGAATTATTCCGTGTCTGGATGTGAATAACGGACGTGTGGTAAAGGGTGTTAATTTCGTAAATTTAAGGGATGCAGGAGATCCGGTTGAGATCGCAGCGGCTTATGATAAGGCGGGGGCAGATGAACTGGTATTTCTCGATATCACAGCAACCTCAGATGCCAGAGAGACGGTCGTGGATATGGTGAGCAAAGTGGCAGAAAAAGTGTTTATTCCATTTACTGTAGGCGGCGGTATCCGTACTGTGGATGATTTCAAGGCATTACTCCGTGAGGGTGCGGACAAGATATCGATTAATTCTTCTGCAATCAACCGTCCGGAACTCATCAGTGAGGCGGCAGATAAGTTTGGCAGCCAGTGTGTGGTGGTAGCGATCGATGCAAGAAAGCGTGCAGACGGTTCGGGTTGGAATATTTACAAGAACGGTGGACGTATTGATGTCGGAATTGATGCTGTGGAATGGGCAATGAAAGCGGACCGGCTTGGCGCAGGAGAAATTCTTCTGACCAGTATGGATTGTGATGGAACCAAGGCAGGTTATGATCTTGAACTGACCCGTATGATCGCAGAAAATGTTTCTATTCCGGTGATCGCTTCCGGTGGAGCGGGGACGAAAGAGCATTTTTACGATGCGCTGACGGAGGGAAAAGCGGATGCAGCGCTTGCTGCTTCTTTATTCCATTACAAAGAACTTGAGATCTGTGATCTGAAAGATTATCTGGCAGAACGCGGTGTCTCTGTCAGAAGATAATAAGAGGGTAAATATCATGGCAATGATTACGAATGACTGGCTCCCGGCAATTCAGGGAGAGTTTAAAAAGCCATATTACAGGGAACTATTTCAATTTGTAAAAGAAGAATACAGCAGGGCGGTCATTTATCCGCCGGCAGATGATATCTTCAATGCGATGCATTTTACACCACTTAGCGAGGTAAAAGTACTGATCTTAGGACAGGATCCGTATCACAATGAGAATCAGGCACATGGTCTGAGCTTTTCCGTACTGCCATCACAGAAGGAGATCCCGCCATCTCTGCAGAATATTTACAAAGAGCTTCAGGATGATCTGGGATGCTATATTCCGAACAACGGATATTTAAAAAAATGGGCGGATCAGGGCGTACTGCTTTTAAACACGGTGCTGACTGTCCGTGCACATCAGGCGAATTCCCATCAGGGAAGAGGCTGGGAGCAGTTTACGGATGCAATCATACAGGCAGTCAATGCACAGGACCGGCCAATCGTATATATGTTGTGGGGAAGACCGGCACAGAGCAAGATACCGATGCTGACAAATCCGAAGCATCTGATTTTAAAAGCGCCACATCCAAGCCCACTTTCTGCATACAGAGGTTTTTTTGGATGCAGACATTTCAGTCAGGCAAATGATTTCTTAAAAGCAA
>OHCN01000379.1_pt1 | contig 21449 bp, 22 predicted proteins | sample 1566761 | NCBI WGS metagenome assembly OHCN01 (sample SAMEA3879568, study PRJEB24766) | human gut metagenome | biome: human-associated habitat; feature: feces | place: USA | collected 1985/1987 | reverse complement strand
GGGTCCACATCTCCGCACTGCGCAAAAAACTTCGCGCTGCACTGGGCTATGATCCCATCCGCAACCGCATCGGTGAAGGCTATCTGATGGGAGGCACGGAAGCATGAAGCGGATCTCTTTACAATGGCGCATCACGCTGATGACCGTTCTGCTCATCGGCGCCACCTGCGTGGCCATGAATCTGCTGCTCTGCTTCTCCGGTGTGTACTATATGGACACCATTGTAGACGGTTTACAGGGCGGCGGCACGGTGATCCTGAATGAGGAAGGCACAGCAAGCTTTGACCCGCAGCTCGTAGCGCCCGACGATGAGCTGACCATCGTCGTCGATGGGGCGCAGGGGCGCTTTCGCGCGACCAACTGGTATATCACGGCTGCGGTAACGCTGCTCAGCGGCATTCTTGCCTACTTTGTCAGTGGACGTGCCCTCAAGCCCCTGCGCAGCTTTGCTTCTCAGGTGGAAATGGTGCAGATGAACAATCTGGCGGATATGAAGATCGATGAAGATGTGCTTCCGGAGTTTAAGCAGCTCAGCCACTCCTTCAACCAGATGCTGGAGCGGCTGAACACCGCCTTTGCCGCCCAGCGGCAGTTCACCGGCAACGCTGCCCATGAGCTGCGCACACCGCTGGCACTGATGCAGGCGCAGCTGGAGCTGTTTTCCGCAGAGCATCCCGCCGTGCTGCCGCAGACGGCAGAGTTTCTCACCCTTCTGCGGGAGCAAACGGAGAGGCTGACGCAGATGACCAGAACGCTGCTGGAGATGAGCAATTTGCAGCAGGTGGCACGGAACGAGCGCATCCAGCTTGCCCCCATGATCGAGGAGATCTTCACAGATCTCGCGCCGCTCTCAGATAAGCGCGGCGTCACACTGACGGCGGAGGGCGACGGCATTATGACCGGCAGCGACGCACTGATCTACCGGCTGATCTTCAACCTGACGGAGAATGCTGTCAAGTACAACCGGCCGGGCGGCTCGGTACGGGTTTCTGTCACACAGGAGCCGGAAAAGCTCCTGCTTCGCGTGTCGGATACTGGCTGCGGCATCCCGGAGGAGTATCAGCGCAGTATCTTCCAGCCCTTCTTCCGGGTGGACAAGTCCCGCAGCCGCGAGTACGGTGGCGCAGGGCTGGGGCTCGCGCTGGTGTGGGAGATCGCCGAACTTCACGGCGGCTCCGTTTGGGTGGAGGAGAGTTCGGAGAAGGGCACCACCATTGCGGTGGGGTTGCCAACGCAACAATCAACGAAGCCCTAAAATCCTTTTATTCGTTTTTTCGTTGCTTCGCTTGCCGCCCAGCGGCGTTCCTCTCTGTATGGGGCGGTCAGCCGGAAAGAGAAGCGTCCCTTTTCAATCTCAAATTCCTTGCAGCCCGTGTCCGGGGCTGACGGCACTCGCCGGGGTGAGCTGCGGCATAGGCGGTCAGCCTGTTCTTGAGGTCGGTGTTGTGGGTGCGGATGAAGATGGTGGGGTCTTTCTCGTCAAAATAGATTTCGGTGGGTTTTTCCTGCTTGATAGGCCCTGTTCTCATAGGCTTATCCTTTCTGCGGCTCTGTCACGCAATAGGTCTGGGCGGACTATATGACACCGTACTCGGCAGCCGGGATCTCTATTTTCGGGTGTCCGGGGCAAATTTTGATTGGCTGCCGCTGATCCGGGCGTTTGCCGAGGCCCATGCCGCCGAAGCCGACACCGTCACCGTGTTGTGGGATCAGGAGAGCACCGGACACAATGAATATCCGGCGGACGAGGCCGGGCATCAGCCAGACCTCCTTTGATTTTTCTATAATCATTATAGCGAGGCTGACAGCGGTAATCGAATGTACGGATATAAGAAAATCACCGAGAAAAGTCCGTAGTGGACTGATCTCGGTGATTTCCGGCTCTATGTCAATAGTTGGGGTAGAGGCAAAGAACACAATAACGTTCACGGCCGCGAGCCAGTCGAGCAGCCGCTGCTTCCCGACGGTCGAGGACTCCGAATGCATGACGGCAAGGAACTCGTTCTTCAGCCGGTAGGCGTCGGCGAGCCTCGGGGCGATCTCAACCATCAGCGCCAGACGCTCCTGTTCCTCGCTGCTCAGAGCTTCCATCGGCTTCCGGAGAAGGTACTGTGACCGTTTGAAGTACCTGCGCAGCCCTCTGGAGAGCTTGTTCTGCTCGTTCTTCCGGACCTGCTCCATCGCCCAGAACGCCTGACGGATCACGTGGAACCGGTCCGCAACGATAATGGCATTGGGAAAGCAGATTTTTCCGACCGTGCGAAAATGCGTATCACTTTGACTTTTTTGCGATACTTTTCGGCCCGATCAGCATAAGGCTTTGACAGAATATACGAAGAAAAAGTGCGAACACAGATTCTATCTTGGTGAATGGAAAAAACATCCCCCGGGGAGGCTTCCGCCCGGGAATCTCATCTGTTATAGTATGCTCATCGGTTCATACACGCATTCCTGCCAAAACCCAAAGCAAAGGCGCAGCGTTTCTTGGGGAAGAAAGCGCTGCGTCTTTGCGCAGGGCAGGAATGCAAAGCAACACCGGTTCGGAGGAACACTTGGAAACACCTATTTTACAGTATGCCGGCGGCGTGATCGCCGCAAAACTGGACCGCACGGAAAAAGAACTGGTCCACGGGGTTTCTTTCCATATTTCTCGCGGGGAGAGCCTGGCTCTCATTGGCGAGACTGGGTCCGGCAAGACGCTGATTGCCCAATCCATGATGGGGGTGCTGCCCGGCAATGTGCGGCTGGTTTCCGGTGAAGTATTATTTTGCGGGAAGGCTTTGCCGAAGGGCAAAAAGCTGCGGTCCATGCTGGGCCGGGAGATCGTATATATCCCGCAGAACGGTCACGAATTTCTTGACCCGTCCAGAAGCATCCGCCGCCAGATGTTTGACAGCATTGCAAAGCTGGGCATTGCGGCACCTCTGAGAGAAGCGTTTGCCCGTGAAAAGCTGACGCAGGTGGGGTTTACCCAGCCGGAGGCCATTCTGGACCGGTATGCCTTCCAGCTGTCCGGCGGCATGGCCCAGCGGGTAACCATTGCACTGGCCCTTTGCTCTCAGGCGAAGCTGTTGATCGCCGACGAACCTACCAACGGTCTGGATCAGGACAGCAAGCAGCAGACGCTGTCCCTTTTGAATGACCTGTTCCCGGATGCGGCAAAGCTCGTTATCACGCATGACATTTCCGTGGCAGCGACCTGCGGCCGGATCCTTGTCCTGTGCGGCGGGAAAATGCTGGAGACTGGCAGCTCCGCACTGGTGCTGGCTGCCCCGCGCCATCCCTACACCCAAGCCCTGCTGGGTGCCTTGGTGGAAAACGGGATGCAGGAAACGCCGGCTTTGCGGACGGAGACGGGCACTTGTCCCTTCTATCGCCGCTGTCCCGCAGCCTTCGGACGATGCCGTGCCGAAATACCCCGGAGGACGCAGGGAGACAGAGAATGGTGGTGCTGCAAAAAATGATCTCCATGGAACAGATCGATAAGGCTTTTGACGGAAAACAGGTTTTGCAAAATGTCACGCTGGATATTCCCGACGGTCAGATCTGCGGCATATTCGGAAAAAGCGGGATCGGAAAATCCACGCTGGCCAAAGTCCTCTGCGGCATCTGCCCGCCGGACGGAGGGCAGATTCTACTGGACGGTAAATGTCTTGTTTCGCAGAATACGCCATATGACAGGAAAATGGGTCTTTCCATTCAGATGGTTTATCAGCAGCCCTATGCGACGCTGGATCCACGCCAGAAAATCGGCAGCGGCTTCAAAGAACTGATCCGCTATCACGGCTTTGCTCCCAAGGGGAAGGAGCGTGCGCTGACGGAAGACGTGCTTGTGAAAGTCGGATTGGAGCCGCAGATCCTGGCCCATCTGCCGCATCAGATCTCCGGTGGGGAAGCCCAGCGGGTGGCCATCGCCCGGTGTCTTCTGTTCCGGCCAAAGCTGCTGATTCTGGACGAGGCAACCTCCATGCTGGATGTTTCTACCCAGGCCAATGTGCTGGGAATGGTACGCCGTCAGATGCAGGAACACCACGGAAGCATCCTGCTCATCAGCCACGATGAAGCACTGGTGAATTTACTTTGTGATCAAATCTATATATTTGAGAAGAAACACACAAATCAGAAGGAGAAAAACACGAAATGAAAAAAGTAGGATCCCTTTTGCTGGCGGTGCTGATGGTGCTGTCGCTGGCAGCCTGCGGCAAGACCCCGGCAGAACCCACCCAGACACCCTCCACCCAACCAAGCACCGAGACTCCCACCACGGAGGCCACGGAACCGGCACCTGCCTACGCCATTGATACGCTGACCGTCGGCACGACGGCTGCCATCGAAACCGCCGTGTTCGGCGAGTATAACTTCGATATGCTTGCCAGCGGTGTATCCGAATTGCCTCTGGTTTATCAGGACACCAAGGGCGAATATCATCCACTTCTGGCAACTTATGCTACCGAGGATGCCGCTATCTGGACCTACACCATCCAGGACGGCATGACCTGGTCCGACGGAGCGCCTGTAACGGCGGAGGACATTCTTTTCACCCTCCAATACGATCAGGCCAACGGAAGCGCCAATTTTGAGGCCCAGACCGGGGAAGACGGAAAGGTCACGGAGGCCAAGTACACCGGCTACACCCTCTCCGACGACAAAATGAGCATTTCCCTGACGCTGGCCTCTCCCAATGTCCGGGAACTGAGCAATATGACCTCCTTCCGGGTCATGCCCAAGCACGTTTATGAGGGCAAGGATACTGTTTCGGAGGCCGAAGGCCGCATTACCTGCGGCCCCTATGTGCTGGAATCCTTCAACAAGGAAGCCGGGACCATTACCTTCGCAGTCAATGAATACTATCCCCAGAAGCCCAATGTGGAGAAAATCGTCTATCAGCTTTTCGGCAACGAGGATACCATGTACCTGGCGCTCCAGCAGGGCGACATCGACATGGTCTGGGCCTACTCCGCCGGCGTGGCGGGAACGTATCAGGATGTACTCTCCACCGATACCAATGTCTCGCTTGTCAATGTGGCTGCGGCCAATGCGCCTGCGGTCCTGGCCTTTAACAACGCAAAGGGCCTGTTCTCTGACGAAAACCTGCGTCAGGCAGTTTCCTATGCACTGAACTACGAGGAATTCAAGACCTATTTCGGCAGCGCCTATGCTGAGATCCCCAACCGGGGCTTTGTACCCTCCACCACGGTGGGCTATACGGACACGGAGAAACTGACCACCGATACTGCAAAAGCGGACGAGTATATGAAGGCTGCGGGTTACACCGAAAAGAATGCCGACGGCTTCTACGTGAACGCCGACGGTGCGGCTGCTGCCTTTACGCTGACGGTCAACGCCGCAAAGGAGACCCATGTGGGCTACGCCGAAATGATCAAGACCCAGCTGGAGGCCTTTGGAATTCAGGTGAATCTGGACGCCGTGGACAAGGATGCCTACAATGCCAAAACCAGCAACAAGTTCTCCGAGAACAATATCACCATGGAAGCGGCGATCTATGGCTATACCGCCGCCGGCATGGGCATGGGCAACGGCCTTGGCTCCATCTATGTGGACGGCAATCACGCCGTGCAGGGCGGCTGCCAGGTGTTCGACGAAGCCTTTTCCTCCATTCTGGACGAACTGAAGGCCGCCAAGACCATTGAGGAATATTACACCGGCGCAGCAAAGCTCCAGGAGTATTATGCTGCCCATATGCCGCTGATTGCCCTGTACTGGGACAACATGATGCTGGCCTATTCTTCCAAGCTGGACAATGTGACCGTGGATGCTGTATTCGGTCTGAACAACGTCAACAACTGGTTCAGCATCACCAAGAAATAATTTTTGCACGCAGGAGGCACACCGGTGAAAAAGTATCGTAAAAACCTGATTCTGGCACTGGTGTGCTTCCTGATCGTGATCGTTCTGAACTTCTTTCTGCCCCGGCTTCTGCCGGGGAACCCCATTGCTTATCTGACCGGCTTTTCCGAGGAGGATATGACCCCTGCTCAGGTAGCTTATTACTGGCAGGCCCTCCATCTGGATAAGCCGGTATTCGTGCAGTTCGGGTACTATCTGCGCTCCCTTGCAGACGGTACACTGGGCTATTCCTTCAAAAAGGAAGCCACGGTTTCAGCCCTGATTGGGCAGCGGCTGGGCTACACCTTACAGATCACCCTGCCTGCCGTGCTGCTCAGCACGGTCATCGGTCTTTTGTGGGGGCTCCGCTGCGGCTACAAAAAAGGCAGCAGCTTTGAGAAGATTTCGACTACATTCCAGATCATCGTCAATACGATGCCCACATTCCTGATCGCCCTGGTGCTGTTGATCCTGTTCTGCTTCCGGCAGCGGTGGTTTCCCTATACAGGACTCAACAGTGCCGGGGCTGTTCCGGGAACGGCCGGGTACTTCTGGGACCGGATCCATCATCTGATTCTCCCGGTGCTGACGCTGACCATTGCCGCTGCACCCTCCCGGTACCTATTGATGCGGAATACTGTCCGACAGGTGACGGAGGAAAAATATGTGCTCTATGCCAAGGAACGAGGTCTGTCCGACAGTAAGATTCAATTTGGTTATATTCTGAAGAATATTGCCCAGCCCTTTATCACCATGGTGGGCATGAGCGTCAGCACCTGCATCGGCGGTTCCCTGGTTGTGGAGAAGCTGTTTTCCATCGGCGGTATGGGGAGCTTGCTCTCGGATGCCGTCTATACGTTGGATTACCCACTGATGCAGGGCATCCTGTTTGTCACAACGGCGATCATGACGATCTCCATTGTCGTGACGGATATGATCTGCATTCTTATTGACCCCAAGGTACGCTTCGGAGGTGGTCCGGCTTGAGAAAACAGCATATTCCACTTCTCCTGGGCATCGTGATTTTGAGCCTTTTTCTGACCGCTGCATTGTTTCCAACTGCGTTTACAGCTTACGGTCAGAAGGAAACGTTCGGTCCGTGGCTTATACCGTCTGCGGAACACCTACTTGGCACCAATGCGTTGGGCTATGACATCTTTACGGAGTTGGTCTACGGGACCCGGCAGACGCTGCTGGTGGGTGTATCCAGCAGTATTCTGACATTGCTTCTGGGAAGCGTGATCGGTACGTTGGCTGCCGGGAAGGGCTTTTTGGGCGGCCTATCCAATGGCGTTATCAATATTTTTGTGCTGCTTCCGAAGCTGGTGACCATGATCGTGCTGGCGACTTTTCTGGGAAGCTCCAGCCGAAATCTGATCCTTCTGATTGCTGCATTCAGCTGGGTGGGGACGGCCCGGAATGTCCGGGCAAAGGTCATTCACCTGAATGCCCAGCCTTTTATTGAGAATTGCATGATCCAGGGATACAGTCGGAAGCATATCATTCTCCGCCATATTCTTCCGAATCTGTACGATGTATTGCTCTCCCGGTTTCTTCTGGGGGTCAACAGCTGCATTATGATGGAGTCCACCCTGAGTTTTTTGGGCTTTGGGGATCTTTATCATCCCACTTGGGGCACCATGATCAACTTTGCCTATAAGCGGGGTGCCTTTCTTCGCCAGGCCTATGGGTATCTCCTCTCGCCGGGCGTGTGCATTATGATGCTATCACTGTCATTCTATCTCATCAGCCTGTATTTTGAGCACCGACAGGCTGCCATTCAGGAAAAATAGGAGGTCATACGATGCAAAAGGAACTGGAATCTTTGTGGCAGCAATGTGTAGCATTCCATGGCCACGGCTGCGGTGGCCTTGCGGTCGGCTTTCGGGCAGTGCTGTATGCGTGGGAGCTGTTTGGGAGCGACCGGGCGTCCCAGGACGAGGAGATTGTCTGTATAGCCGAGACTGACGCCTGCGGCGTGGATGCCATTCAGGCGCTGCTGTCCTGTACCGTGGGAAAAGGGAACTTGATTTTCAATCTACAGGGGAAAAACGCCTTCTCCTTTTATCGCCGTCCGGACGGAAAGTCCTTCCGCCTTGTCCTGCGCCCAACACCGGAGAAAACCAAGGACGAACGGCTGGCGTGGCTTATGGATGGGGATTATCACGAGATGTTTGATGTGAAGGAAGCCCCAGAGCCGGTGCCGGAGGAGGCCCGGATCTTCAAGACCGTTACCTGCTCCGTGTGCGGAGAACGATTTGCCGAGAGCTTTGCCCACCTTCAAAACGGTGAAATCGTCTGCTCCGCCTGTTATCGTCCGTATACAAGGGGGCTGTGATGGAATACCCGTTTGATGCCCTGCACGCCGGGATAGAAAGCCAGATTCTCAATCTTCCCGCCGGAATTCCCGACTCCCAGGCAATCAGGCAGGCAAAGTCCTTGCCGGACTCCGTTGAAAAATTCCGTGCATTGGGGAAGACCCTTTCCAGGCAGCTTCGCTACCGTGAGGCCGTTGCAGCTTATACGGAGGGGCTGAATTTGGAGCCGGAAAATCTGTCCCTGCTCCGCCTTCGGGCGGGACGGTACCTGACGACGCTGCAAAGTGATCCTGCCATCGCTGACTTCGAAAAATGCCTGACTTTGGGTGCGGAAAAGCTGGACAGTCTCTATCGGATCGGCCTTGCCCAGTATTATGCCGGGCGGTACGAACAGGCAATGGAAGCTTTTGAGGGCTGTATGCCTTTATGCGATGATGAAATGGGGATTGCGGTTCTTTACTGGCACACGCTGAGCGCTGTCCGGACAGAGAAAGCGCCGACTCTTCTGAAGTACTATCGCCCGGATATGGCGGTGGGGCATCATACTGCTTACGAAAAGGCCATGCGGGTCTGGAGCGGTACAACGCCGCTTGCAGCAGCGCTGGAAATGCTGGAGAGGGAAGAAGACGATCTGGAATATGGCATTACCTTGTACGGCCTGCTTTGGCATCCCGACTGTGCCGAAAGAGAGCGCCTTTCCCAAGTGCTTCTTCGCCGGGACGGTTTCTGGCCCAGCTTTGCGTACCTCGCTGCATGGAAGGATTGGGCAGGAGCCCAGTAAGCGTCTATCTTGATATTGGGATCAACCGAAATGAATATAAAAAACGGAGCTGTCTCAAAATGAAGCATTTCCAGAGGTTAGAGAAATAATCTTTATAAAAATTGCTCAAGCTGCCGAGAGGGTTTACTGTCTGTGAATTGCAGGCGACAAGCCGAAAGGCATCGCAATGGCGAAATCAACCGGGAGGACTACGATAAGTGGCGTTATAACTACCCGAAATACGATGAGACCTCCGGCTATGTGAAAGTCCCGTCCCAGCAGCTTAGCGATGCAATGGTGGAGGCGTTCAAGGACCGGCTGAAGGCTGACTAAAAAACAAAAGAAAAAGCGCTATCTGACTTGGCTTCAAATCAGATAGCGCTTTTTGTTATCGCAATAATTCAAATAATGTTGCCATTTTGTTGTCACAGCGGGCACTCATGGCGAAAAAGCCTTGGTATGACTGGGCTTTTTCCGGGATGCAATCATTCCCACTCGCTCCCTGCAAAATCATCTTAAACAAGTTTGATTGGGCGATTTAGCAGAGACTATCTACATTATTTGAATTATCGGATGCACATCGGCTATCCGATTTTTGTTGCCATGGTGTTGCCAGCAACGAGGTCATTCTGTTCCGCTTTCATCTTTGCTATAGCTTGATTGACGCTGTTTTTGACAGTGTTTCCCTCATAGCCATTAAATACCATTTCCATGAGATTAAGGTCCGAAATAGGAACCGAAGATATCTTTTTGCCTTTATCATCCAGACCCAAAATATTCCAATACCGTAATTCTTCCTTTTGTATATGAAAAAATATGCTCTGATTTCGGTCGATCCCTAGATGATAGTATTCGATTAGCACATCGAACATGGCATCGAGATAGTAGTGAAGATTACCAAGAATAACATGGAGATATGGCATATAATTTCCGTTATGGACAATCATGTTCCTATTTCTGTATATCCGCATGATTTGCCATCTTATTTTATCACGGTGCCGAGTTAATTCCGCATAAATTGATTTAGAGTCCACCAGAATAACCTTTGAGAATCTCTGTATCCTATATTGGAGCAAGGGATACTCATCCAATTTATTAAGTAACATCGAACGGCTGCTTGCGTAAGAGTCTAAACACATTATTTTAGCAAGTTTGCAAATAGGTTGTTCATCGCTTAATATGTCCGACAAGAAACTACTATCACCATCTAGTACCGCCAGAATATCTTTGTAGAGTTGTGAAATTTGACTAAACAGATATGCTCTATTTAATATGCTTGCGAGTATATCACTGATAACGCTGATTTTATCTTCATCTCCAGCCTTGAATCCAATAAGCGTTTCTACTGCGGTCCATAGATCGAGAAGTTGGTTTGCCGGTTCTTTACTGTCCAATGCACTGTTGTGTAAACCTACCGCTCTAAAAAAAGTGGCTGGAGGCTCTATTTCGTTTAGTAATTGCTCATCATAAAAGAATGATTGTATCTGGTTTTCATTATTTGCTCTAAGAAGCACATTTTTTCGAAGGCGAATTGTGTTTGAAGATAGTTCTTTAAGGCCTTCGGAAGTTTCTTCTATTCCTCTTACTATAGCAATTGATTTAATATATGTAGGCTTATGATGCTGGCTAATTCTGTGGAGTCCAATGGCTGTATTAACAAAAATGCTTGCTGTAGCAGCTGCTTCATGTTCATCTAAACCCTTTAAGCTTACGATTATGATTTGATCAGAGCGATGTTTCAACTCCAATTTACGTTTAAGTGATGCTGATGGATTACTTATAGAAACGCCTTTCTTAACGTGTTTCAGAATCTTCGCAGTTTCCATGTTTATTCCAAATACAACCTGATATGATTTTTCGTTAAATGTAAAATTATTAAAGAAATCGATTAGAGATTGCTCCACGCAGTCAACTTTTATGGTCTTTTGCTGAAACATGTCATGCAATATTGTGGAGATATACTCAGGACTGTATCCGCCATGTACCAGTTCTGTTGCAAAGGATCGAGCAAGATAATAAATGTTATCCGATGTGCGATCACTTGGACTAGAAGCAAATACATTTTCCATAATCATATCTAGAATAGTAGTTAAATACATGCTATTAGCCTGACAAACATCACAAATATACCTTGCGGCTTCTGAGTACTTCCTGATTTTTGCTTTAAGATCTGCTTTTGTATAGTCAATAGTATTGCCTAATTTATCCCTCCGCTTTAGAAGCATATCAATTTCTGGCATTATTTTACGTAGTACTATATCTGTTTCGAGTGTTCGTTCAAACTCTTCTGCAAGTGGGATGAAATTTCCCTCAGTTATCAGATCGTTATCAATATTACTCTTTGCTGTTAATATATCGCGACAGAGATGATGGGCGTTTAGCGCCGGTAGTTTATAAGACTCAAAAGAGTAATAAAATAACACTTCATCTAGAGTCTCAATGAACATTATAAAATTGGTACGGAATGGCGATGGATTAATATTCGAAAAATCTGATTTTTTCATTGTGCGCGTCCCCCACCGCAAATATATTATGGCATTATTACACAGACAAGTCCAGCGGCAGATCGGAAATATCCTTCAGCCGCTTGCCCTGCACCAAGGTTTCCAGCGTTTCTACCGCATCCTCAGAACCCACCTCTTTAACCGCTCGAATCAGCTCGTAGAGTGCAAAGTGATATACGCAGTCAATATCGCCAGTGCCGAGCGCAAGAGATGCCAAGCGATTCGGCATAGGCTCAGCCGTCACAACAACGATGTGCGGCAAATGTCCCTTTCGGTTGCGGATCAGGTTCAATGCCTCTGTGCGGCTGTTCTGTGCGCGGTCGCTGCGCATCGTGTACTTTGCAGAAACACTCGCATGAAGAATGGGCTTGCCGCCGTTAGACTTCCGAATATCAGCCATCTTGCAGATTTCGTCATCAACAATGGGCTGGGCGGCATTGATCTCACTGTCCTCATAGAGATCGCGGTAAACAACAACGTCAGGTGCAACGAGGTAATCATTCCCGAGTGCAGCAGCCAACTGTGCGTTCTGTGTCGTAAGCGCATTTAAGTAAGCAAGATGCTCGTACTGCGCAAAATCGCTTGTTTTCAGTTTGTTGTTATTGCCGAGTTGAAGAATTGTCCAGTTTCCGGGACGAAGGTTCTGCAAATATGGAAAAGTTTCGCGCAGGAACTCCATTGTCAGCGTTTCAAATTGCTTTCCGAGAGTCTGCCCGGAAATTTTGTCAACTGTGGAGACAGCATGATGCTGTTCCTCTACAAGAATGTCAACGATCCTCCGCGCAATCGCCTTTGAGCCGCGGCTGCTGGTGTCTGCATTGGATGCGACACCTGCCGTGGTCAACGTCAGTGTGTTGGTTTCAAACAACTGCTTGTGAAAGTGGAATCTCGCGTTCGCTATCAATGCATCCATACTCCAAACACTCCTTTATTTTTTCTCCAACTGCCCGGGCAACCGGGGGCGGGAATGCATTTCCAATCATCCTGCAGGCTACGGTTTTCCGATTTCCAAACGTCCACGTATCGGGGAAACCTTGAATCCGCGCCATCATCCGGCTTGTCAACCGGGGCATACCCTCAAATCCGGGAGCCGGTGCTTCGTTTGCAATTCCTCGGCCATCTACGCCAAGCTCTGCCCATGCATTACGGGCGCGTGTGGGACCAAGGTCGGGACCACCATGCTTCTTGGAGCCGCCTACAAGAGTTGGGGCAATCCGGTTTGCATTAGATGCCCACCGCTTTGCACCTTCCCATCCATTCTGTGCCATCAAATCACGGAGCGTATCGCCAACAGTGGGGGCACTATCTGGTTGTTCATCAGGATAGGCAAATGCTCCAATCTGATCCTTCCGAATTCCGATAATAACCACCCGGGGACGTAGCTGCGGAACACCATAATCAGATGCGTTCAAGAGTTTGATATGGGTTACATAGCCGAGCTTTTGAATCGACGTGAAAATGTGGTCGCGGTATTCATCAAAGCCCGAATCAAGAAAGCCACGGACATTTTCAAGCATGACAGCACGCGGTTGAATTTCTTTGATAAGCCGAATGGCCTCCGGGAAAAGGTCCCTTTCGTCTTCCTGACCGAGCTGCTTTCCTGCTACGGAGAAAGGCGGGCAAGGAACGCCGCCAGCCAGCAGATCGACACCGTGGTATGGGCGTCCGTCAAAATCGTGAACGTCCGCACAAATGACGTTCCACTCCGGGCGGTTTTGCTTTAATACCTTGCAATAATCTTCTTCATACTCGACAAGCGCAACATGAACAAAGCCTGCCATCGCAAGCCCCAAAGCCTGTCCACCAGCACCAGCGCATATTTCAACACAAGTCAACGGTTGCTGCATTTTCTTTTCACTCCTGCGTAGTTCGATTGAAATCATGACGGTTCTGTATCTCCTTCATCAACGAACTCCATGATGTCTCCTACATCACATTTGAGCGTCAAGCAAATCTTATGCAGGCTTTCCATAGAGACAAATTCGTTTTTTCCCATCTTGGCAAGCACATTGAAGCTGATACCGGATGCGTCTTTCAAATCCGTCCGGTTCATTTTCTTGTCGATCAACAGCTTCCAGAGCTTATCGTAGGAAATAGGCATCGCAATTCTCCGTTCCAAATTTAGACTGATTGTATTATAGCACAAAGCGACAATGTTCACAAGATAATCTCATCAGAACGTGAGATGTGATTGTTGCTAATTCAGGTGGAATAAACTTGGACAAATGATGTTCAAACGCTCTTGACAAATTATCAAAGTAATATTATTATAATATTACTTTGATAATTTCGGAGAGATAATACATGGCAACTAATCTGATGAACGTATTCAAGAATGTAGACCTTCAGGGAGTTGGCAAAACCGCTGCAAATATTGTTTCTCTTGCGTTTAAGCCAAACAAAAAACGGTGGATAAAATTGTACGAGCTGTATTAGATGATGGAACAGCTTTAATAAAGACCGTAACCGCTTCTGGAGTTGTTTCCGAAACAATTCATCGACTTCCTGAAATCACCTCAACAGTTCAAAGAAACGAAGTAATCAAAGATCTCTGCAAACAAAAAATTAATCAAGAAACCATTGCAGCAATGCTAGATATTTCACAATCCACCGTTTCAAGTGTTTTGCGCAAGAGATAATACTCTTGACTAAATAAAAAAGGCTCTGCCGACCTTCTTAGAAAGTCAGCAGAGCCTTTTTCGCTCTCAATATAAGATTGGATGCGATAGCAAACCTGCAAACCATTCGCTCGCCAAAATAAGAACAAACAAAATGGCTTTGGTATCTGCTATCATTTTGCTATCAAACGGGAAATGAGATTTTCAAAAAGCGAGTGTTTTCAAGGCTTTGCCTGCGTGCTGACCACCCAGCTGAAAGGCCGGACCGTTCTGCGGATCTGCCCGATCCACCCGGAGACAACGGAGGACGATATCCGCCATACGATACAGCGCATGTACCAATATGCCCGTGCGCTGAAAAAGGAATGTGTGTCGAACTTTTCTTGAATCATATGCCATAAAGTAACACAAAAACAACAGATAGCCGCCACAATTCCGTAATGATTGATGCTTGACAGTCTCCTGAAAGAATGCTATAATAATAACCGTAAAATTTGAGTGGTCTTTTCCGGATTCGGTCATCTTTTTGCCACACAGCTATCTTGTGATAGCTGTGTGGCTTTTTTGCTGTCTGCATCCTAAAAAATCTGGCAGAACGGAGGATGGTACTTGTATGGAAAATGATTTTTGTCTCTTATCAAAACACGCCGCAGCGTAAGGGCCTATCAAGCAGAACCTGTACCCGCTGAGGCTTTGGACGCTGTACTGGAAGCAGGGACTTACGCTCCTACCGGCGGAGGACATCAATCTCCAACCATCATTGCAATTACAGACCCCAAATATAGGCGGGAGATTGCAAAACTAAACGCAGAAGTGATGGGGAGCAACACAGGCCCTTATTATGGCGCACCTGTCGTGATCCTAGTTTTGGCAGATGGCTCCGCAAGTACCTTTGTGGAGGACGGAAGCTGCGTCCTCGAAAACATGATGCTCGCCGCTCATGCCCTTGGGCTGGGAACTGTATGGGTACATCGGGAACGCGAGATTTTTGACAGCGAAAAAGGAAAGGCTCTCCTGCGGGAGTGGAAGCTGCCGGAAACCTTGCGCGGTGTCGGGGCGGTTGCATTGGGGTATCCAGCCCGGGAAGCCAGTCAACCCGCAGCACGCAAACAAAACTATATCGTTCGGATTTAATGATCCTGCTGTCCGGCGCAATTTTTTGCGCCGGACACTTTGGGGAGAGGAGGGAAAGTATGCAGACCAATAATAAAATGGCGGTCGCTCCTGTTGGAAAGCTCATCTGGCAAATGTCGATACCGCCGCTGATTTCCATGTTCCTGCAATATTCCTATAACCTGATAGACAGCGCGTTTGTGGCACGGTTGAGTGAGAATGCACTGATCGCTGTTTCTCTGGCATTCCCGATTACAACATTGATGAATGCAGCGTCTATCTGGATCGGGGTCGGCGTGAATGTGCTGATAGCAGGGTATCTTGGACAGAAAAAGCAGGATGAGGCAAATGCAACTGTCACACATGGATTGTTACTGGCCTTTGGAATAGGTGCTTTGCTCAACCTTCTGGCATTACTGATTATGAAACCCTATTTTCGGGCATTCACCAATAATGAAGAAATTTATCAGCTGAGCATCGCCTATATGAGTGTGTGCTCCTTCATGCAAATTCCCAATATGGTGCATATCGCCATCCAGAAGATGATACAGGCCACCGGGAACATGGTCGCTCCCATGTGGTTCCAGATCGCGGGCGTGGTCGTCAACTTCGTGTTCGACCCCATTCTGATTTTTGGGATTGGTATTTTCCCAGCTATGGGAATCCGCGGCGCTGCGGTAGCTACCGTTGCAGGCTATCTGCTGTCCATGATTTTGGCATTTGCTTTACTGCTGGGCAAAAAGCAGAAAGTGCAGGTAAAAATCAAAGGCTTTCATTTGAAAAAGCAGATGATCCGCCGTATTTTTGCCTTTGGCCTGCCATCTTTTATTATGAACGCCCTCAGTTCGTTTATGGTGACGTTCGTCAATCTGTTCCTGGTGGCGTATTCCGATACGGCGATTGCTTTCTTCGGCGCATACTTTAAGGTGCAGCAGTTGATCGTTATGACGGTAAACGGCTTGATCCAGGGCTGTTTGCCTGTCATGCGGTTTAACTACGGCGCAGGCAACAGCGAAAGGCTGCATTCCGCTTCCCGATACGGAACCGCTTTGGTCACTGGTATGATGATACTGGGGACATTGGCCGTCATCCTTTTTCCAGCACAGATTTTGGGATTGTTTACGGCGTCGGAAACCATGCGCTCCTTTGGAATATCCGCTATGCGGATTATGGCGGCAAGCTATCTGTTTTGCGGCCTCTCTACGATGATTTCCACCTATTTTCAGGCTACGGAAAAAGTAGGTTCCAGCATGGCAATCCAATTATGCAGGCAGATGCTTTTCCTTGTTCCCGCCTTATGGTGTCTGGACAAATTGTTCCGTCTGAACGGAATCTGGCTTGCATTTCCGGTTGCCGAAACTGCCACTTTGCTCGTTGCTCTTGTGATGATGGCATGGCATCGCCGCAAAAATATCTCATAACGTGTTCCAGGGAGGAAAAATGATGAACGACACTTTCATGAAAGAGAAACCGGTATTACCGCTGATTTTATCCATGTCATTGCCTATGGTGTTATCCATGCTAGTTAATTCGCTCTATAACATTGTGGACAGTTTTTTCGTCGCGCAGATCAGCGAGGAGGCTATGACGGCATTATCGTTGGTTTACCCGGTTCAAAATTTTATCAATGCTGCCGGAATTGGATTTGGCGTTGGCATCAATGCAGTGATCGCCTTCTATCTGGGCGCGGGGGATCACAGAAAAGCGGATCAGGCCGCCACGCAGGGACTTGTGCTTGCCGTGATTCATGGCGTTGTTATGACAGTCTGCTGTATTACGATCATGCCGGTTTTCCTGCGGATGTTCACTTCATCCGAAGCGGTCATTGAACTTGGCGTCCGCTATTCTGTCGTTGCCTTCGCCTTTACACTCATTGTTACCGTCAGCATGGCGTTTGAGAAATTGTTCCAGGCAGTAGGAAACATGAAAACGACCATGATCAGCCTGATGTGCGGGTGCATCACAAACATTGTCTTAGATCCCGTTCTGATTTTTGGCTATGGCCCATTCCCGGAAATGGGAATCAAAGGCGCTGCGCTGGCGACCGGCATCGGACAGGCTCTGACGCTGACGATTTACCTTGTAGTCTATCTTGCGCGGCCAATTCGCGTGCATATCCGCAGGCAGTACATTCTCCCCAGCAAAAAGATGGTAATAAAGCTGTACTCCATTGGCATTCCCGCAACCCTGAATCTCGCGCTTCCGTCTCTTTTGATTTCGGCGCTCAATGCGATTTTGGCGGCATATTCCGAAGTGTATATTCTGGTTTTGGGAATCTATTACAAATTGCAGACATTTGTCTATCTTCCAGCGAATGGCATTGTGCAGGGGATGCGCCCCCTGATCGGCTATAACTACGGCGCGGGGGAGCACAAACGGGTCAGCCAGATCTTTAAGATCGTTTTGTGCATGAGTGGTATCATTATGGTGCTTGGGACAGTTATATGTCTGCTGATCCCCGGACAGTTGATGGGGCTGTTTACCCACACAGAAGCGACGATTCAGGCCGGGGAAACCGCCTTACGCATCATCGGGGCCGGGTTTATCGTCTCGGCGGTTTCTGTTACCTCTTCCGGCGCATTGGAGGGACTTGGGAAAGGAACTCCCTCCTTACTGATTTCCCTTTGCCGGTATGTAGTGGTCATCATCCCGGCTGCGTTTTTACTCAGCAGGTTTTTCGGAGCGGTTGGCGTCTGGAATGCGTTTTGGGTCACGGAAGTGATCGCCGCGGTCATTTCCCTTATCATTTACCGCAAGGCGATTGCAAAACCTGTGACGGCGGCCCGAAAGGAATGAATGCCGTCCTGCTCGACTGCGCCGGATAAATTTCTGCTTCTCTAAGGTGAACGGCATATCTGATGAACACCGAGGGCAAGTATATTGCCAATAAGCGTGTCAAGCATCCGTACAGTTGGGCGAAGACAACCGTATATCAGATTCTGAGCAATCCTGTTTATTTAGGAAAATTGGTCAGCCAACGCTATACTACAAGATCTTTCAAGGACAAGCGCATCGTAGAGCGTCCGCCGGAAGAATGGGTTATCGTAGAGAACACACATGAACCGCTGGTCGATCAAGCCACCTTTGATACAGTACAGGAGCGTATCAAAATCAAACAGCCTGCTACTTGGACCAACACGGATAATATGTTCCGTGGGCTGATGATTTGCGGTGGGTGCAACACGCGAATGGTATTCACCACTCGAAAAAAATCGCAAATCGAAAGGTCACTTCAGCTGCAATACGCACCGGCGTTACGGCGGAAAAGAGTGTTCTTCGCATTACATCACGTTGGAGCAGGTGACGGAGTTGCTGTTGGGTGATATTCAGAAACACGCAGCGCTGGCAGCTGCTGACCACGATGCCTATGTAGAACACCTCGCCCAACTTTCTGAACGGGAATCGAACGGTGAGAGAATATCGCAGCAGAAAGAAGCGGACACCTGCAAGCGCAGGCTGGATGAACTGGATACCTTACTTCAGCATATTTACGAGGATCATGTGTTCGGACGGCTTTCCGATGAGCGCTATGCTGCTATGTCTGCAAATTATGAAGCTGAAACAGTGAAATTGAAAACACGCTATACGGAAATTCAGGAAAAACTTTCTGCCTGCAAACAGAAAGTCCGCAGTGCCAAAGCATTTGCGGACTTGGTAGAGCAGTACACCGATATTACTGAAATCACCGCCGAGCTTCTGCACACGTTGGTCGATAAAATCATAGTGTATGAAAAAGAAGTCATTGACGGACAGATTATTATGCGGGTGGATATTTATTACCGCTTTATCGGAAAAGTTGGTACGGTAGACAGCAATAGTTTACCGGCTCCCCGCATCCGCAGGGACGCAAAGCTTCTCAAGGCAACCAGTGTACTGCCGACTGCAGGAGACTGAATTTGAATGGTGCGCAATAAACACAACACACCGGTCATCATCAAGTACCCCTTCTGGCAGATGACGGCGAAGAATCCGAACGCAATCTACGTCTGTATCAATCAAGGGCAGACGGTGTGTCCGCAGGAGATCAAGAAGCGGTCTATCTGCATAGATGCGACGGTATCTTGAGGGAAAACTGAAACTCAAGATGAACGTGGAAAAGAGCAGGGTTGTCAGCGTATTCTCGATCCGAAATTTAAGTTTCTGGGCTTTGCGTTAGGGAAGGGGCGAAAGGACGTGTATGTCCGAGCCCACGCAAAGTCCTTGAAGAAAGCCAAAGCAAAGCTGAAAGAGCTGACTTCCCGCAGTCAGGGCAGAAATGTCCGAGTGGTGATGCAGAGAGTAAAGGTCTACATCCGGGGCTGGCTTGGTTACTTCGGGATTGCAGGCATGAAGACAACAATGCAGAGATGGGATGAATGGCTGCGAAGAAGGTTTCGATGCTATATCTGGAAACAATGGAAGAGACCCGGAAAGAGAGCAAGGAGTCTCATTCAATTGGGTATACCAGAATGGCAGGCATGGGCAGTAAGCAATTGCCGGAAAGCCTACTGGCACATGGCTAAGAACGGCCATGTACAGCGGGCAATCTCGAAAGAAAGACTCGTACAGGCGGGATATTACAGCATCCTTGACCGGTACGAGTCTCTGCACTTATGCGATTGAACCGCCGTGTACCGAACGGTACGCACGGTGGTGTGAGAGGTCGGGGCTATTCAGGCCCCTCCTACTCGATTGGATAATCTAAAATGTTGTCATTTTGTTGTCACGGGGCAATTCCGTAACCCAAAAGTCCAGCATTTTCAAGGCTTTTTGGCCTTTCGGGTATTACTCCCACTCAATCGTCGCTGGGGGTTTACTGGTGATATCGTAGACGATGCGGTTAATATGGGGGACCTCATTGACGATGCGGGCGGAGGTACGGTCGAGGACGTCGTAGGGGATACGAGCCCAATCGGCGGTCATGAAGTCGGTGGTGGTGACGCCGCGGAGGGCGAGGGTATAGTCGTAGGTGCGGCTGTCGCCCATGACACCGACGGAGCGCATATTCGTCAGCACGGCGAAATACTGGCTGACGCTGTAGGCGAGGCCTGCGTTTGCCAGCTCCTCGCGGAAGATGGCGTCGGCATCGCGCAGGGTATCGAGCTTCTCGCGCGTGATCTCGCCGAGGACGCGGATGGCAAGGCCGGGGCCGGGGAAGGGCTGGCGCATGACCAGATATTCCGGCAGGCCGAGCTCGCGGCCGAGCTGGCGGACCTCGTCCTTGAACAGCAGGCGCAGCGGCTCGATGATCTCCTTGAAGTCGACGAAGTCAGGAAGGCCGCCAACGTTGTGGTGGCTCTTGATGACGGCAGCATCGCCCGCGCCGGACTCGATGACGTCGGGGTAGATCGTGCCCTGGGCGAGATAGTCGACGCGCCCGATCTTCTTGGCCTCGTCCTCAAAGACGCGGATGAACTCCTCGCCGATGATCTTGCGCTTGCGCTCCGGCTCCGTGACCCCGGCAAGCTTGCCGAGGAAGCGGGCCTCGGCATCGACGCGGACGAAGTGCAGGTCCCACTTCCGGAACGCGGCCTCGACCTCGTCACCCTCGTTCTTGCGCATCAGGCCGTGGTCGACGAAGACGCAGGTGAGCTGATCGCCGACGGCCTCGGCGATGAGCGCGGCGGCGACGGAGCTGTCCACGCCGCCGGACAGGGCCAGCAGGACCTTGCCGCTGCCGACCTTCTCGCGGATGGCGGCGATGGAGGAGCGCATATAGTCGCCCATGTTCCAGGTGCCGGTGCAGCCGCAGACGCGGTAGAGGAAGTTGCGGATCATATCCTGACCATGCTCGGTGTGGTTGACCTCCGGGTGGAACTGCACACCGTAGAAGCCGCGGGCCTCGTCGGCGATGGCGCCGGTGGGGCAATGCTCCGTGACGGCACAGGCGCGGAAGCCCTCGGGCAGGCGGGCGATGAAGTCGCCGTGGCTCATCCAGGAGATGCCGGACTCGGGCAGACCCTTGAAGAGCGGGCAGACAGTATCGAAGAACGTCTCGGTCTTGCCGTACTCCCGGGCCGTATCCTCCTGGGCCGCAGTCACCTGACCGCCCAGGGTGTGGGCCATCAGCTGGCAGCCATAGCAAATCCCCAGAACAGGTACGCCCAGTTCGAAAATTTCGGGATCGCAATGAGGAGATTTTTCATCATATACACTGTTGGGACCACCTGTAAAGATAATCCCTTTGGGATTTTTTGCCTTGATTTCCTCAATAGATTTATTCCAAGGCATGATTTCACAGTAAACGTGATGTTCTCTGACACGTCTGGCAATCAACTGATTATACTGACCGCCAAAATCCAGAATAATA
>OHCN01000377.1_pt1 | contig 21563 bp, 19 predicted proteins | sample 1566761 | NCBI WGS metagenome assembly OHCN01 (sample SAMEA3879568, study PRJEB24766) | human gut metagenome | biome: human-associated habitat; feature: feces | place: USA | collected 1985/1987 | reverse complement strand
CTCCGATACCACGCTCGGCCCGTTCGTCCTGAACTACGTCGCCAACATCATCAGGGCCTCCAAGAACTCCTCTGAGGCCACGACGCCCGAGGTTCTGGAGCGTAAGCTGCTCCGCGGCGAAGCGTTCGAGGACGTGGCCTCCGTCAGCACCGACGCTCTGGGCCAGCTTCTCGATGCGTTCCGTTCTGCCGGTGACGCCGTGGAGTACCGCCCGCAAATCGCCTTCTCCGGTGATGACAACTCCATCCGTGAAATTGACACCCTCCGTGCTCGGCGCCGCAAGCTCGACAACGCCCTCGCCAGATTGAACGCCCTGTACCTCTACGACGACGAAGCCATGCCAGAGAAAGACTTCGTCATGCAGCGCGGCCAGATCACCAAACAGCTCGAAGAAGTGAATGCCCGCATTGAGGAACTGCAGAACCAAGAGTCCAGCGAGGAACTGGGCGACGGCTTCATCGGCAAGGCCAGCTACTACATCATGGCGAACAAGCTGATTGAAGACCGCTACATCGACTACGAGAAGTACATCCGAGCCATTGATCCCTCCATCCCGCACAGCTTCCTCCAGCAGATCATAGACCACATCGTCGTGAACGATGGCCGCGTCACCTCCATCACATTCAAGAACGGTGCGACCCACACATTCACCTACAAGACATGAGAAAAGCCCCGGCCTCATATACTGAGGTCGGGGCCATCTTATGCAGTCTATGCAGTATCGCCGCAACATTATGCGTCAAAAAAGTTGTTCAATTTTATAAGCATCCCCTCAAAGCTAACGATGCGTGATGCTTTTCAGTTATCCATGCGGCTTTTTCTGCTTTTTGCGCCGGTTAAGCCGTTTCCCCCGAAAACCCTTATTTTTCGGGCTTTTCGCCGTTTTCGGCCTTGGATGGCATCACGTCTCCAATGAACATCGCATCGCCGAAGCTGAAGAAACGGTATTTTTCTTTTACCGCCTCTTCGTAGGCATGCAGTACGTGCTCGCGGCCCGCAAGCGCCGAGACCAGCATGATGAGCGTGGATTGCGGCAGGTGGAAATTCGTCACGAGTGCATCCATCACCTTGAAGCGGTAGCCCGGGTAGATGTAGATGCTCGTCCAGCCTGCGGACGGCTCCATGTGTCCGTCCTCCTGTGCCCAGCTCTCGAGCGTGCGGCACGACGTTGTACCGACGCAGATCACGCGTCCGCCGCGCGCCTTCGTCTCGTTGATAAGCGTCGCCGTCTCAGGCGGGATAACGCAGTATTCGCTGTGCATATCGTGCTGCTCGATGTCGTCCTCCTTGACAGGACGGAACGTACCGAGGCCGACATGCAGCGTCACATAGCCGATGTTCACGCCCTTTGCCTGAATTTTTTCCAGCAGCTCCGGCGTGAAGTGCAGGCCCGCCGTCGGCGCGGCGGCGCTGCCGTTGACCTTGGAATAGACGGTCTGGTAGCGCTCCTGATCCTGCAATTCCTCCTTGATGTAAGGCGGCAGCGGCATCTTGCCAAGGTGTTCGAGCACCTCGAGGAAAATACCCTCAAAGTCGAATTTCACCATGCGGTTGCCGTCAGGTAACACGTCCACGACCTCCGCTTTGAGCTCGCCGTTGCCGAACTGCATCTTTGTGCCCTTGCGCAGGTGCTTGCCCGGCCGCACGATGCACTCCCATGTTTTGTCGCCGCGGTCGATGAGCAGAAGCACCTCGCACGCGCCGCCGCCCGGTAGGCGCTGGCCCAAAAGGCGCGCCGGCAGCACGCGGGAATTGTTCAAGATCAGGCAGTCGCCGGGGTTCAAAAAGTCCGGCAGCTCATAAAAATGGTGGTGTGAGAGCTCACCCGTCTCCTTGTCAAGGCACATCAGGCGCGATTCGTCGCGCTTTTCGAGCGGCGTCTGCGCGATCAGCTCCTCCGGCAGGTAATAATCAAAATCTTTTGTCTTCATGTTGTTTCTCTTCCCTTATCGGATGCTGACATCCGTGTAGTAAAACTGCAGAATATCGCGGTAGGAATAGCCGAGGTTTGCCATCGAGTACGCCCCCCACTGGCTCATGCCGACATTATGCCCGTAACCGCTGCCGGAGATCACAAAGCTGCCGCTGCCGGACGATGTCGTCGTCCGCTGCACAAGCTGCGATGTGCCGTTCGACGTGATGACGTACACGTTGCCGGACAGTGCCGAGCCCTTCCCGCTGCTGTCGATCGCGCTCATAGAGCCGAGCGCGACGCTTTCGCCCGTGTCATTCACACTGTAAATATTCTCGCCCGTACCGCCGCCGATCGTAAAGCGCTGGCTGCGCAGATTCAGCAGCGTCCGGCATGCCTCGCGCGAAACGGTCTTGCTGCCGCTCGTACCGGTAAAGGTGACGGAATAGACGTTACCTGTGTCGGTATAGGCCGAGACATAGGCGTTTTTCACCGTACCGATGCCGTAGCCCCGGTTATTGAGAAGGCTCGTCAGCTCCGACGCGGTAAACGTCGTCGACCAGTTGTACCGTGGGATGATCGAGGCGATCTTGCCCTCATAGGGGTCGATCTTGCCTTTGAGATAGCCGACGTCATTGCCCCAGACGTTCAGGCTGTCCTCGCTCGCGCCGCCGTTGCTTGAATAATACACAGCCTCCTGCACGAGTCTTCCGCTGTAGTAGAGGAACTCCCCCGCCGTCTGGTCGACCGCAGCATCGGAATTCGCACCGCTCGCCGCCGTGCCCTGATAGACCTGACAGTGCGTCGTTGCGCAGATGTCAAAGCCCTGCGCGCGATGCTTCGTCTGACAGACCGCGTAGGTGCGCGCACAGACCGCCTGCGCCTTGAGCGCCTCGACCGGCCAGTCCTTGCTCATTTCCCAGGGAATGACGCATTTGACATAGTCCTCGAGATCCACCACGTTGATGACATTGATGTTCCCGCCGCTCACGCGCTGGTATTCAAAGCCGCCGTAGTAGCGGTAGCCGCGGAACCATGTGACCGTCTTTTCACGCGTCTCGATCGGCAGGATGCCGAGGTTTTCGCTCCCACCGCAGTCGAATTCAAAGAGGATCGTATCCGTTCCCGTCACGATGACCGTCACGCCCGTGCTGCTGCCGCCGACGGCAGTGCCGCCGTATTGGGCTGCCGCGGACCGCGCCGCACTCAGGCTCGTGTAGCTGCCAGCGCGCGCATAGAACGCACCATCCTCGTAGGCAGCGAAGCCGCCGCTGTACTGCGCCGCTGTGCGCGACGCGTCGTCGTAATCGTAAAACGTGCCGGAAAGCTGCACATGATAAGTCGTATCCGTCGTCACCGTGATCTTTTCATACAACTGCGGCAGCGTGCCCAGCTCTTCAAAGCTGCCGTCCGCGTCAAAATACCCCAGCGCGTAGCCGCCGAAGGCCGAATAATTCTGAAGGTTCGCCGCGCTCATCGCGTCCGAGCCGTACTTGAGCCCCACGCGGAGCGTCTCACCGTCCGTTGCCTGCGCGAGCGTGCACAGTGAAAGGCACAGCAGACAGGAAAGCAGGAACGTTCTGCACCATTTTTTCATAGTATCCTCCACAGCCAGTTTTGCAGAAGCGATCGCTCTGCGCCCGACTGAACATATCCATATGAATCGTATTTTACATTATACGACAGTTTCCCTCTGCTTTCAAGCAAAACTGTATCTCTTTTTGGCCGCCGCTCCCCCCTACCGTTTTGGCGGTCAAGCGTCATGGAAAGGAGTCCTTTATGAAACCCTGCGTCTTTACCGGCAGCGCCGTCGCTATCGTCACACCGTTTTGCGGCGACGGTGTCGATCTCGAAGCCTTCGACCGTCTCATCGAGCGCCAGATTCAAGGCGGCACCGACGCCATCGTCGTCTGCGGCACGACCGGCGAGGCCGCGACGCTGAGCTACAATGAGCGCATGGCGCTCATTGAGCGCTGCGTGCGCACCGTCGACCGCCGCGTGCCCGTCATCGCGGGCAGCGGCACAAACAGCACCGCGTCCTCCATTGCGCTCTCCAAAGCCGCGCAAAGCGCGGGCGTCGATGCGCTGCTCACCGTCACGCCGTACTACAACAAGGCCTCGCAGAGCGGTCTTGTGCAGCATTTCTCCGCCATTGCAGACGCGGTCGACATTCCGGTCATCCTCTACAACGTTCCCTCCCGCACAGGCGTCGGCTGCACGGCGCAGACCTATCAAGCGCTTGCCAAGCATCCGAACATTGCCGGTGTCAAGGAGGCGAGCGACGACTTCGACCTCATTCAGGACACCCTCAACCTCTGCCCGCCGGGCTTCACCGTCTGGAGCGGCAACGACGGCTCCACCGCCGCCATCATGGCTCTTGGCGGCAAGGGCGTCATCTCCGTCGCCGCAAATGTCGTCCCACGCGAAATGCACGAGCTGACGCAGCTCTGCCTTGAAAATCGCTTCTTGGAGGCAGGCACGCTTCAGCTCAAGCTGCATGAGCTGATCCGTGCGCTGTTTTGCGAGGTCAACCCCATCCCCGTCAAGGCCGCCATGGAGCTCTTGGGCCTGTGCAGCGGCGAATTACGGCTGCCGCTGTGCCGCATTTCCGAGCGTCATTTGGAACAGCTCTCCAGTGCGCTAAAGCCGTTCCGAGCCTCGGTATAAGTGATTCTTATTTCTCGTTTATGCAATATTCATCGTATATTCATTTTGTATTCACGTAACATTCATTGCGGTATTCATCAAATGTTTGCTGTATTCATTCCGCCGTTTCGCTTTGTGCATTCAGTCAAAAAGCAGGACTCTGCGCTGAAAACGCGCAGAGCCCTGTTTCACTTTTTCGTTTACGTTTTGTAATCAGCCTTGCTTACGCCTTCACGCGGTGGAAGACCTTCTTACCCTTGCGGACGATGACGCCCTCGCCCTCGAATCGCTCACGCGCAAGGCTCTCGTCGATGGACGCGACCTTCACATCATCGATCGTCACACCGCCCTGCTGGACCAAACGGCGCGCCTCACCGCGGGACGGGCACAGGCCGGTCGCGACCAACATCGAAAGGACATTGATGTTGCCGTTTTCAAAGTCGGCATCCGTCAGCGTGCTCGTCGGCATGTTGGCGTTATTGCCGCCCGCGCCGAAGAGCGCCTTGGCAGACTCCTCCGCCTTCTTGGCCTCCTCTTCCCCGTGGACGAGTGCGGTGAGCTCGTAGGCGAGGATCTCCTTCGCGCGGTTGAGCTGGCTGCCCTCCCACTTATCCATCTCGTCGATCTGCTCGAGCGGCAGGAATGTGAGCATACGGATGCACTTCAAAACATCCTGATCGCCCACGTTGCGCCAGTACTGGTAGAAGTCGTAGGGCGTGGTCTTGTTCGGGTCGAGCCACACCGCGCCGCTCGCGGTCTTGCCCATCTTCTTGCCCTCGGAATTAAGAAGCAGCGTGATCGTCATCGCCTGCGCGTCCTTGCCGAGCTTGCGGCGAATGAGCTCCGTGCCGCCGAGCATGTTGGACCACTGGTCGTCGCCGCCGAACTGCATGTTGCAGCCGTACTCCTGGAACATGTGGTAGAAGTCGTAGGACTGCATGATCATGTAGTTGAATTCCAGGAACGAAAGGCCCTTTTCCATGCGCTGCTCATAGCACTTGGCGCGCAGCATGTTGTTCACAGAGAAGCACGCGCCCACCTCGCGCAGCAGCTCGATGTAGTTGAGCTTCATCAGCCAGTCGGCGTTGTTGAGCATCATGGCCTTGCCCTCGCCGAAGTCGATGAAGCGCTCCATCTGGCGCTTGAAACATTCGGCATTGTGGTCGATGTCGGCCTTGGTGAGCATCTTGCGCATATCGTTGCGGCCCGAGGGGTCGCCGATCATGGTCGTGCCGCCGCCGATGAGCGCAATGGGCTTGTTGCCCGCCATCTGAAGTCTTTTCATCAGGCACAGTGCCATGAAGTGGCCGACGTGCAGACTGTCCGCCGTGCAGTCAAAGCCGATGTAGAACGTCGCCTTGCCGTTGTTGACGAGGTCGCGGATCTGCTCCTCGTCCGTCACCTGCGCGATCAGGCCGCGCGCCTTGAGCTCTTCATAAATTCCCATTTGTTGATTCCTCCTGTATTTCTATTTTACTTCATTTCGGACATTTTGAGACGCTTTCGGATAGCAAAAAAACGCCCTCTGTCCGTTTGGACAGAGGGCGAACAAATTCGCGGTACCACCTCTGGTTCGCCGTTTTCTCGCAAAAACGGCCTCACGGAGTGCCGACACACTCCCGCGCAATAACGGGCGCTCCCGGGGCGCGCCTACTGGAAAACTTTCGTTCGGGCGCCGGCTCCGCGGTGTATTTCGGCACGTTTCCTCTCCTTCTTGCACCGGCCGAAGGCTCTCTGCGCAGGAAATCGCTGCTTACTTCTCCGTTTCATCACCGTAAACGCGGATATTGTAACGTAAAGAATCGGTCTTGTCAAGTATCAAGTATTCTGCGGATTGTAATACATCACGAGCTTGCACAGCCCGTCGCACAGAAGCGACAGGTTCTCCTCGTCGATCCCCGTCGCTTTCCGCGGCAGGATACAGCGGCCAAAGCCCTTGACCTTTTTGCATGCGCAGATGACCGTGCCGCCCGTGAACGCGCGGTTGTCCGAGGGATAGTGAACAAGTCCGTCGGTCTTCAAAAAGCAGGTCTTCCTCTCGCTGTTGCTGAACTGCTCAAGGATCGTGTCGAGCAGCTTGTCGTTCCAGCGGCTCGCCTTGCCCGGCAAAATCAGCAACTCATCGCCCTCACCCACGCAGTCGAGCACGACGACGCTCTTCTTTTTGAGCTCGGGGTGTGCGTGGATCAGGCGCTTGGCGCCTTTGCTCCCCTGTGTGCCGCCGTCGAGGAACAAGAAGCACACCTCGCCGCGGTAGCGCGGCGTCAGCGCCTTTGCGACCTCCAGCAGCGCAACGACGCCGGATGTGTTGGCATTTTTGTTGTTCGTCTCACTCTTGCCATATTTGGGGTAAAAGAGCGTCACGACCAGCAGCAACAAAAAGAGAGGCAGCGTCATATTCGGCATGTTGAGCGCGAACGTCACGCCGAACGAAATAAGGAAGCTCACCGCCAGCGCCAGCAGAGGCATCAGCGCCTCGTAGAGCATGTACGTCGCCGGTCGCGTCGGGCAAATGAGCGGCGGCAGGACCTCGCGCACGCCGGTGTCGTAGTGCGCCGCGAGAACGATCTTTGCCTTCTCGATGTCGCCGACGACCACATTCGTCACATTGCCGCCCGCCGAGAGCGCCGACGTCCCGCTCTCGAGCTTCGGCGAATAGCCGAGCTCCTTGAGTGTGTAGACAAGCCAGGTGCGGAAGTCCACTTTTTCTTTTTCCTTGCGCCGCACCGGAAAATCCCGCTCGATGCGCTCAGCAAATTCGTTCATCTAATGTTCCTTTCTTCGAAAAAGCGCCGCATCGCGGCGCTTTTCTCTGACATGTGATTTTGCTTTACAGTAGTTGATTTTTAAAGTTCTCCGCCGCGCAGAGCAGCTCCTCTGCCCCTAAGAGCATCGTCTCGCTCGGGTGGTCTCCCCCGCTTAGGCGGGCGATCTCGCCGCGGCGCGCCGCGCGGTCGAGCGCGACGACCTTTGTGAGCGTGCGGCCGTTTTCCTCGCCCTTTTCCACGCCGAAGTGCGTGTCGGCCATCGCCGCGAGCTGCGGCAGATGCGTCACGCACAGCACTTGCCGTGTGCGCGAGAGCTTGGCGAGCTTTTCCGCCACGCGCTGGGCAGCCCTGCCCGAAACGCCGGTGTCGACCTCGTCGAACACCATCGTCATCACACTGTCCTGCTCGGCCAGCACGTTTTTGAGTGCCAGCATGATGCGCGACAGCTCGCCGCCGGACGCGATCTTCTGGATGGGGCGCAGCGCCTCGCCCACATTGGCGGACATCAAAAACGCCACGGCGTCCACACCGTCCTCGCCCATGTCCTTTTCCTGAAAGTCGATGGCAAAGCGGAGCTTCGGCATATCGAGCTCGCGCAGTTCCCGGGAAATACGCTCCTCAAGCTCCTTTGCCGCCGCGTGACGGCGGTCGGAGAGGGCCTGCGCCGCTTCGCGCGCAGCCTTTTCCTGCTTTTTGAGCGTCTGCTCGAGCTGCTGCGCACGGTCGTCTGCATACTCGATGCGGTCCAATTCCTCACGCGATTTTTCAAGATATGCAAGCATCTCCTCGACGCTTGAGCCGTACTTCTTTTTCAGCCGGTAAAGCTGGTCGCAGCGCGACTCCACGGCGTCGAGCTCCTGCGGAGAAAAATCGTATTCATCCTTCTTATCGCGGATTGTTTCGGCAAGGTCATACGCTTCACAGCGCAGCGCTTCCAAGCGCTCCGAGAGCGTGACGAATTCATCGCCGAGGCTGCGGAGCGAACGCAGCGCATCCTCCGCCTCCTTGATAGCGGACACCGCGCCAAGGCCCTCGTCCCCACCGTTCAGGCAGGCGTCCGCCTCGGAGATGGCGGAAATGAACTTTTCGCCGTTGCGCAGAATATTGCGGCGGGCAAGGAGCGTCTCCTCCTCCCCCTCCTGCAAGTCCGCGCGCTCGAGCTCGCCGATCTGATGGTGCAGCATGTCGACGCGGCGCGCTTTTTCGGCCTCGTCCATCTTGAGCGCGTCGATCGCGCGGCGCGTCTCTTTCATCACGTCATAGCGCATACAGTACGCTGCCAGCTCATTTTCCACGCGGCCAAAGCGGTCGAGGTAGACAAGGTGCTGCTCTTCGTCGAGTAACTGCTGTCCGTCGTGCTGGCCGTGGATATTGAGCAAGCTTGCGCCGATACGCTTGAGCTGCGCGACCGTCACTGGCCGTCCGCCCACGCGGCAGACGTTTTTGCCGTCACCGTACAGCTCGCGCTGCAATAAAAGCGTTCCGTCCTCCTCCGGCGTAAAGCCGTTTTCGGCGAGCCCCGGCAAATCTGCCGGAACCGCGCTGAACGTCGCGCTGACAAACGCCTTCTCCGCGCCCGTGCGGATGAGCTCGCGCGACGTGCGCTGGCCGAGCACCGCACCGAGCGCGTCGATCACGATGGATTTGCCCGCACCGGTCTCGCCGGTGAGCGCGTTGAACCCGCGGCCGAACAGAATGTCCGCCCGCTCAATGATGGCGATATTTTCAATGTGCAAAAGCTCAAGCATCGCTCATTCTCCTGCAAAATTTTGTTCTTACTTGGTCTGGCGCTGTCTCTGCATGTCCTCGATCTCCGAGCAGAGCTCGGCGGCGGACTCGTTTTCGCGCATCACGATCAGCACCGTGTCGTCACCCGCGACGGTGCCGACCTTGGCGGAGATATCCATCCCGTCAAACGCCGCGCCGGCCGCGGGGCCTAGGCCCGCCATCGTCTTGATGAGCACCAGATTCTGCGCGCAGTCGACCGAAACGATGCTCTCGCGCAGGATGGTCTGCAGACGGTCAGCCAGATTCAGGCGCATCTTCTGCGTCGAAACGGCGTAGCGGTAGGAGCCGTTGCCGGTCGGCTCCTTAATTAAGTGGAGCTGCTTGATATCGCGGGAGATGGTCGCCTGCGTGCAGGAGATCCCCTCCTTGCGCAGGCTGTCGATCAACTGCTCCTGCGTTTCGATCGCCGAAGCGGCAATGATCGCAAGGATCTTTTCCTGTCTTTCATTCTTCATTGCTGGTTCCTCCCATCAACATTTTCTTTTGTAAGATCTCGCAGAAACTGCGTTTGCTCAGTCGAACGAGCTTGGTGTCGAATTTTGAGCGGCGCACTTCAATACTGTCGCCGCTGCGCAGTGAGAATGCGCGCCCGCCGTCCACGCTCAAAAGGACGGGCTTGTAGCTGTTTTTTTCCGTCTGCACAGTGATGACCCGCTCGGGCGAGAGCACGTAGGCATTGGCATGCACGCTGTGCGCGCAGATGGGCGAAACGATGAAGTTCCGTGCCGTCGGCTCGACCACAGGGCCGCCCGCCGAGACGATCACGCCGTCGCCCGCCACGTCCACGAGCTTTCCCTGCTCGGTGAAGATTTGCAGCCGGATCACGCGCGAGATATTGCCGCGCGCGATGAGCGCTTCGTTGAGCGCAAGGTTCGAGTAAATAACACGCCCGTCGCGCTGGACGCTCACGTCGAGCATCATGTGGCTCTCGATCTCATACTTTCCGTCACACAGGTCGCGCAAGCGCAAAAGGTCTTTGCTCTCAAGCTCGGCCATGAAGCCGAGGCTGCCGAGGTTGACGCCCAGCACCGGAATGTCGCGGTGCGCGGCGGTTTTGGAAAGGTGCAGGATCGTACCGTCGCCGCCAAACGCGATGATCATGTCCGCGCCGCGGATCTCCTGCTGAAGCGGCTCAATGTTGAGCCCGTAGCCCTCCGGCGGCTCCTGATTGCGAAACGGCAGGCACACGACATTCGGGCAGCCAACCTCGTCGAGCACGCGCTTGGCCTCCTTCGCGACGCGAAGCTGCGCGTCGCGGTAGGGATTCGGGCATAAGATGACTTTTCTCAGCATCCCGCGCCCTCCTTCCCGTGGTCGAGCGCCGCGTGTGACTGCTCCACAAGACCCTGGAGGTCAAACGTCTTCTCCACCCAATCGCCGCTTTCGAGATACCCGAGGTATTCGATGTTTCCCTCGGGTCCGCGAATAGGAGAGAATGTGATATCAAGCACTGTAAAGCCAGAATCCTTTGCATGTGTCAGGAAGTTTTCCAGCACCTCAAGGTGTACGTCCGGGTCGCGGACGACGCCCTTTTTCCCCACCTTTTCGCGTCCCGCCTCAAACTGGGGCTTGATGAGGCAGGCGACATGTCCGCCCTCTTTTAAGACGCGGTGCACCGCAGGCAGGATCAATTTCAGCGAAATAAACGACACGTCGATGCTGGCAAAATCCAGCTCGTCAGGAATCTGGTCGCGGTCGAGATAGCGCGCGTTCGTGCGTTCCATGCACACAACGCGCTTGTCGGAGCGGAGCTTCCAATCGAGCTGTCCGTAGCCGACGTCGACGGCGTAGACCTTTGTCGCGCCGTTTTGCAGCATACAGTCGGTAAAGCCGCCGGTCGAAGCGCCGATATCGGCACAGATACAGCCGTCCAGCTTGAGGCCGAACGTCGTCATCGCCTTTTCGAGCTTGAGGCCGCCGCGGCTCACATATCGGAGCGTGTTGCCGCGTACCTCGATCTGCGCGTCGTTCGGCACGGCGGTGCCCGCCTTATCCACGCGCTGCCCGTCCACAAAGACGAGCCCGCTCATGATCATCGCCTGCGCGCGCTGGCGGGTCTGTTCCAGCCCGCGTTCAACGAGCAGCACGTCCAGTCTTGTTTTATTGCTCATCGCAGCACCTCCGCAGCCTTTTTTGCCAGCGACTCCGCGTCCAGTCCGAACTCGCGGTACAGCTCCTCCACTGTTCCCTGCGCAGGAAACGCCTTGCCGAGGTTGCACAGCTCCAGCCGCTCGGGCGAAATTTTGTTCCAGCCCAGAATGGCCGCCATGCGCTGGCCCATGCAGCCGACGCCCGCGCACTCCTCGGCGACCAGCATCGCCTTTGTTTTGCCGATGACCTCGCGCATGTCGCGGTCATAGAGCGGCGAGATGGCGTTGATCTTTACAACGCGCGCCTCGATACCCTGCTCGTGCAGGATTTCCGCCGCGTCGAGCACATTGTTGATCATCGTGCCGTAGGCGCAGAGGGTAATATCCGCCCCCTCGCGCAGCACGACAAGATTCTGCCGCCCGCTGTCTTCCTTATAATTTCCCTCGCCGCCGCGCGGATAGCGGATGGCGACGGGGCCTTTGATCTCGTTCACCGCACGGTCAAGCATCGTGCGCAGCTCTGCAAAGTTCGACGGACACAGCACCGTCATATTCGGAATTTCCGAGAGGAATGTCGCATCGAAAATGCCGTGATGCGTCTCTCCGTCCGCGCCGACCATGCCCGCGCGGTCGACCGCGAAGACAACATGCAGGTCGGAGAGCGCCGTGTCGTGGATGAGCTGGTCGTAGGCGCGCTGCAAAAAGCTCGAATAGATCGCCACGACCGGCGTGAGCCCCTGCTTGGCCATGCCCGCGGCCATCGCCACGGCATGTCCCTCGGCGATGCCGACGTCAAAAAAGCGCACGGGATACTGCTCGGAAAAATCGTGCAGGCCCGTACCGTCGCGCATCGCGGCGGTGATAGCGCAGATCGTTTCGTCATTTTTTGCGAGCTTACAGAGTTCGTCGCCGAACACCGCGGAAAAATCTCGCTTATGCTCGCGCGGCACGCCCATCCGCGGGTCGAATTTGCCGACACCGTGATAGCGCTCCGGCTCGCGCTCGGCGGGCGGGTAGCCCTTGCCCTTTTTCGTGTGCACATGCACGAGCACCGGACAGTTCAAGTCCTTCGCCCATTTGAGCGTGTTCGTGAGCTGCCCCACATCGTGTCCGTTCACGGGGCCGAGGTAGGTAAAGCCCATGTCCTCGAACATCGTCGAATTCGGCAGCAGCGCCTTTTTGACATTCGTTTTCAGATGATGGTTAAAATCATACACCGCGCGTCCGACCGCATTGCGGTCGAGCAGGTCGCGATAGGCTTTTTTGAATTCATAGTACGCAGGCTTCGAGCGCAAAAGTCCCAGATGCTCGCTCACCGCACCGACATTGCCGTCGATCGACATGCCGTTGTCGTTCAGAATCACGATGAGCGGCTCGCCGGACGAACCCGCATTGTTGAGTCCCTCATAGGCGAGGCCGCCGGAGAGCGCGCCGTCGCCGATCAGCGCCAGTACGGAATAATCCTGATGCTGCAGCGTCCGCGCCCGCGCCATGCCGAGCGCGACGGAGACGGAGTTGGAGGCATGTCCCGCGATAAAGGCGTCATGCCCGCTCTCGCGCGGCTTGGGAAAGCCCGAGAGGCCGCCGTACTGGCGCAGAGATGAAAACTGCTCGCGCCGGCCGGTCAAAATTTTATGGGTGTAGCACTGATGCCCCACGTCGAACACCAGCCGGTCTCGCGACGTGTCGAACACGCGGTGGATGGCCACCGTCAGCTCGACCGCGCCGAGGTTCGAGGCCAGATGCCCGCCCGTTTTCGACACGTTTTTCAGCAAAAATTCACGCAGCTCCGTACACAAAAGCTGCGTTTGCGAGTCGTTCAGGGTTTTGATGTCCCGGGGATCATGGATGGTTTCAAGAATCAATACGGTTTCCTTCTTTATCTGACAAGATGCAGCACCGACAGCACCTTCGCCGTCAGGTAGATGACATCCTTGCTCTTTTTCATGGCGATCTTTTTGCCGATGGCCTTGCCGCCGATCGTCAATCCGGAAATGAGCGCCGTGACCACGGTGGATACGACGATACTGCGCCAGCCGAAGCTGTTTTGCAGCAGCACGACGATGACCGTCGCGGTCGAGCCGCTGACGATGCCGCAGATGTCACCGACCACATCGTTGCAGAACGAGGCGACCTTTTCCGCGTTGCGGATGAGGTACAGCGCCTCCTTCGCGCCCTTGACACGGTGCGCGGCCATCGAATTGAACGGCTTGGGATTCGCCGCCGTCACGGCGACGCCGATGATATCGAACAGGATGCCCAGCGCAATGAACAGCAGCAGGATCAGTGTTGCCACCACATACCCCGCATCCTCAAGCAGCGCGCCCGAGCACAGGCTCATCGCGGCGGAAAGCGCCACAGCGATCAAAAACACACGGATGACCCAGCGCGCGTGGCTGGGCGTCTTTTCCGTTTTCTTCTGCTTTCGGTCTTCTTCGTTTTCCAAGGCTTTCTTCTCCACAGTTATTTCATAATCATGCTAATCAGCGGCAGCAGCAAAAGGTAATCCTGCGGCATAGGTCGGGTTGGCTTTCCCCGCAGCGCACCTCTCGTTGCCGATGGAGGCGGTTCCCCCTTAGGCGCTGCACCCCGTTGTCACCAGACGAGGTACCCGATTGCCACTTAGTCCGCACTGTAACCCTTTCGCTGCCCTTGCGACAGCCTAGGTGATTTCCACCCCGGAGTCACGCCGTTTCTTATCCTCTTTTGCAGGAAAAATTTCAAGGAGCGATCGTACTTCGCTCTTGGCCGGAGTCTGTACGTTGTTCTCCTATCCGAATTCCCCACGCAAGGCAGGCTACGCTGCACACAGCGTTCGCGGCACAAAGGCCGGGTAGCACCGCAATGCAGGTTCATATCCCGTCCCGTACCGAAGTCGATACCCGAAACCGGGAGTCCGCTCCGGCACAGCAACGAGTCTCCGCAGAAACAGGGTCGGTTCCCCCATGCCATTAGGGGTCGCCCGGAGTCCGCAGGCGCAGCTTTCGCTTTCGCCTCCCTTCAGCACCCACCCCAAACTGGGCGTAAGAAGCAGGCACCAAAGGCTTCACAGTTGTGCCCTTTAAAGGATTTTTAGGCCCTTCTTAGGAAACGGCAGCTCCGACTAGGATACTGCGCCGCTGCTTAGCATTGCCTATTATACACCAGTCAAACTGAATATGCAAGATATGCACAATAATATTCACCTTAGGAAATTGTAAATTTTTTATTTCGCAGAAAATTCTGTCTGCCGCGCGGAAACAAAAAAGAGGTCCGGCCTTCGCCGAACCTCTTTTCATCATATTTTGTAATTTGGAAATTACTTGTTGCCGTTGACCATGGAAGCGATCTCAGCCGCAAAGTTCTCCTGCTTCTTCTCGATGCCCTCGCCCTTCTCGAAGCGAACGGCGGTGTTGAAGCTGACCTTGCCGCCCAGCGCCTTGGCAGCGTTGTTCATATACTGCTCGACAGAGACGTCGCCGTCCTTGACGAAGGCCTGCTGAAGCAGGCAGTTCTCGGCATAGAACTTGTTGAGCTTGCCCATAACGATCTTTTCCTTGACCTGATCGGGCTTGTTCGCCATCTTCGGGTCGTTGGCCATCTGGCCGAGCATGACTTCCTTCTCCTCGTCCAGAACGTCCTGCGTGACCTGGCTCTTGTCCCAGAAGCGGGGGTTGAGCGCGGCGATCTGCATGGCGATGTCCTTGCCGATCTCAGTGGCGTCGCAGCCCTCGACGGTCAGGTTGACGATAACGCCGATCTTGCCTTTCATGTGGACATAGGGGACGGAGAAGCCGTCAGCGATGCGGGCGAAGCGACGGATGCTCATGTTCTCGCGGATGGCGAGGAACAGCTCGTCCTTCGCATCCTTGACGGTGCCGTTGCCGGTGACCCAGGGGCAGCCCATGAGCGCGTCGACGTCAGCGGGGTTCTCCTTGGCGACGACAGCAGCCACGCCCTTGACAAAGTTGTTGAACGGCTCGCCGTTGGCGACGAAGTCGGTCTCGCAGTTGACCTCGACCACAACACCGACACCGTCGATGACGGTGGCGTAAGCCATGCCCTCAGCAGCCACGCGGCTGGCCTTCTTCGCCTGAGAGGCGAGGCCCTTTTCGCGCAGATACATGACGGCCTTTTCCATATCGCCCTCGCACTCGATGAGGGCCTTCTTGCAGTCCATCAGGCCGCAGCCGGTGGCCTGGCGGAGCTCGTTAACAACAGCAGCAGTGATAGCCATTCTGATATCCTCCTGAAAAATAGTGTGGTAAAAATGAGACGGGGCGAGGCTTTGCCTCGCCCCGTAAGGTTCTTTTCTCGCTTGATTGGGAAAATCAGGCCTGAGCCTCGCCCTCGGCCTTCTCCCCGGTCTCTTCGCCCTGCTTGCCCTCGATCATGGCGTTGGCCATCACGGAGGAGATGAGCTTGATGGCGCGGATGGCGTCATCGTTGCCGGGGATGGGGTAGTCGATCTCGTCGGGATCGCAGTTGGTATCGGCGATGGCGACGACGGGGATGCCGAGCTTGTGCGCCTCGGCGATGGCGTTGCGCTCCTTGCGGGTGTCGACGATGAACAGCGCGCCGGGGAGCTTCTTCATTTCCTTCACGCCGCCGAGGTACTTCTCGAGCTTCTCGATCTCGGCGAGGTGCTTCATGACTTCCTTCTTGGGAAGCATATCGAACGTGCCGTCAGCCTGCATGGTCTTGAGCTGGTTGAGACGGTCCACGCGGGTGCGCATGGTCTTGAAGTTGGTCATCATACCGCCGAGCCAGCGAGCGTTGACATAGTAGCCGCCGCAGCGGGAAGCCTCTTCCTTGATAGCCTCCTGCGCCTGCTTCTTCGTGCCGACGAACAGGATGTTCTGGCCGCTCTCAGAGATGGAACGGACGAAGTTGTAGGCTTCCTCGAGCTTCTTGACGGTCTTCTGCAGGTCGATGATGTAGATGCCGTTGCGCTCGGTGTAGATGTAGGGAGCCATTTTGGGGTTCCAGCGACGGGTCTGATGGCCGAAGTGGACGCCTGCTTCGAGCAGGGCTTTCATGGATACGACGTTTGCCATTGCTTGTAGTTTCTCCTTCAAATTTAGTTTTACCTCTGGAGCCTTCATCCCTCCTGCCAACCTGATGGCACAGACAAGAAGTCCGGTCTCCATGCGGAATACCCGGGTATTATACCCCGCTATTTTCAAAATTGCAAGCACTTTTTGAAAAATCCTGTGTTTTCCCCGCTTTCTTTTCCCTTTGCCGCCTTTCCCGCGTCGTTTTCCCGCGCTTTTGCACCCAGAAGTTGTCATTTTCCTTTTTTAATAATGCCTTTCTAAAATTTAGGCTTGCAAAAATGTCGAAAATCCTTATAATATAGTAGGTCTGCTATTGGGGGACTTTTCGTCCGCCGCCCTTTTCAGTACCGGCGGCGGCGCGTGCGGTGCTCTCTGCGCGGGATCTCCTGGCGCGGAAAGGGCTTGTCAATGAGAATGATATCGTCCCCGATCTGCTTGATACACTCCCATGGGATGCAGTATTCCTCTCCCCGGCCGAACAGCCCGAAAAAGCGGTACGGCCCGGGAATGATGAGTGCGGTGAGCTGCCCGTCCGGCAGCCTGCATTCCACGTCGCCCACATAGCCCAGGCGGCAGCCGTCGCAGATGTTGATGACCTCCTTGCAGCGGAAGTCGGCAAAGCGGCAGTTCATGCGCATCCCCTCCTGTTCCCTTTCATTGTATTCCCGGAACAGGAAGTCCTATCCCTCGCATTTCCCGCGACTTCTCTCCGGGCTATGCCGGAGAGAAAATCTTCTCTACGGAGGTTCCCACACATGACAGAGATCCAGCTCAATATGTACCATGCCCTCGCGCTTGGCGCCGCCATGTACGCCCTCGGTCTGGTGCTGATGAAGAAGATCCCCGTGCTCAGCCGCTTCTGCATCCCCGCTCCCCTGGTCGGCGGTCTGTGCTTCGCGATCTTCAACACCATCCTCTATGCCACGGGCACGGCGGTCATCACCTTTGACGACACGCTGCAAACGGTCTTTATGATCTTCTTCTTTACGACCGTCGGCTTCACCGTCAGCATTCCGATGCTGCTCAAGAGCGGCAAATCCGTCATCATGCTCCTTATTTTGAGCGTTGTGATGATCATTTTGCAGAATGTCGTCGGCAGCGGCGTGATGGCGCTCATGGGCAAAGATCCGCTCTACGGCCTCGCCTGCGGCTCCATCGCGATGATCGGCGGCCCCGGCACGGCGGCGGGTATTGGTCCTGACCTTGACGCGGCCGGTGCCATCGGCGGCACGACGGTCGCCGTCGCGGCGGCGACGTTCGGCCTCATCTTCGGCTCGCTCCTCGGCGGCCCGATCGCCCGCAAGCTCATCGTCAAGAACCACCTGCGCGACGAGCTCGCAGAGCAGACGGTGGAAGAGGATGTCGACGACACGTATTACAACACCCACGCCAATAACTTTGTCTACGGTTTCCTGCTGCTGATGTTCTGCGCCGGCGTCGGCAACGTCGTCAGCGTTCTGCTCACGAACCTCTGCGGCTTCAGCTTCCCCATTTACATCGGTTCGATGCTCGTGGCCGTCGTCGTGCGCAACGTGATCGACCACTTCAAGATCATGGAATTCCCCGCCGCCGAGATCAGCACGATCGCCGCCGTCCAGGCGAAGAGGTCGGCGGTCTGGAAGTATATCTTCGCGTTGTAGAGCTTCTCACCGATCGAGCCGCTGGAGAGGGCGATGACCTCCGCCGCGGTGCCGGCCTTCCAGCAAAGGCCCAGCGCCGCACTGACGGCAGAGCGGAAGTAGGGAAGCACCTGCGGCAGATACACGCCCCGCAGCGTGCGCGAAAACGGCACGCGGAACACGCGCGCCATCTCCAGAAGAGAGGCGTCCGTGCGCCGGATGCCCTCAAGCACATTTAAGTACACGGGCGGGAAGACCATCAGCGCCGCGATGAACAGCGGCAGCGTTCGGCTGGAGAGCCAGATAAGCGCCAGAATGATGAACGACGCCACCGGCACGGTCTTGACCGCCGCCACGAGCGGCGCAAGCAGCTCTTTGACGCGCGAAAACCGCGCGGAAAGCGCCGCCAGCACAACTGCCAGCGCGCAGGAAAGCAAAAAGCCGCCCAGAATGTGCATGCTCGACGTGCCGATGGCGCACCAGAACACCGCCGTGCCCGCCAGCGAAATGAGCCGCGCGAGCGAGGATACGGGAGAGGGGAGCAGCAGCGCGCCGTGCGGGTATGCCGCGTGCAGTGCCATCGCGGCAAGCTGCCAGACGATCAGCCAGAAAGCGACTGCCCAGAGACGCACGTTCTGCTTTTTTCCGCGCATGATCATCTCTCCTTTCCTTGAAATACGGCGGCGGGACAGCGCCCGCCGCCGCAAAGAATTTATGCGAAATAGAAGCTGTTATCCGGCATCTCGCCGCCGACAGCGGCGGGAGACGCATTGTAGAGCACCTCTAAATAACCGGGCAGCGCCTCAAGAAGGTCTGCCCCCGTCAGGCAGACGATGTTGCAGTAGGGCAGTGCCTTTTCCGCGACGGCGGCGTCCACGATGCTGTATTCGCCGATGAGCGCGGCGGCGTCCGCGGTGTTGACGTTCACCCAGTCGACGCTCGCGGCGTAGTCCTTGAGAAAGGCCTCCACGGCGGCAGGATTTTCCTCCACGACCGCGCGGCGGGCAACAATGACGCCCGTGATGAGCGCCGAGCCGTTATCGAGTGCGTCCCATTCAGCATTCAGATCGAGCGCCATGCGCAGGCCCTCGATCTTGCTCTGCGCCACGGTGACGAAGGGCTGGGGCAGGAGCGCAACGCTCGCCTGACCGGAAGCCAGCGCCGCGACACACTCGCTGTGCTCGCTCTTCCAGTCGATCGTCACATCGTTATCGGGATCGATGCCGTTTTCCGTGAGAAGATAGCGCAGGGCGTATTCCGGCGTAGAGCCCTTGCCCGCCGCCACGATGGTCTTGCCCTTCAAGTCGGCCATGGAGTGCACGCTCTCGCCGTTTTCCACGATGTAGAGAACGCCGAGCGTGTTGACCGCCAGCACCTCGATCTCGCCCTCCGTCTTATTGTAGAGCACGGCGGCGAGGTTCGCGGGCACGCAGGCCATGTCGAGCTCGCCCTTGAGGAGCGCGGGCGTCACTTCATCCGCAGAACCGGCAAGGGTAAAGGTATATTCATTGCCAGTCGTTTCGCCGCTTTCGCTGTCCTTCATCAGCTTCACAAGGCCCATGGCCGTAGGGCCTTTGAGCGCGGCGATGGAATAGTTCGCAGGAGTGAACTCCTCCTGTTCGGTCTGCTGGTCGTCCTGCGCGTCGTTCGGCGTCTCGTCCGCCTTCTGTCCGCAGGCGGCGAGCGAGAAGACGAGCGCAATCGTCAGGCACAGGGCCAAGAGATTTTTGAGATTCTTTTTCATTGGTTTTCTTCCTTTCCGATGCTGCCCTCGGGCGCGTAGACCGTTTTGGCGGTGATGCCGTCCAGACGGCCGATCTTGCCCGACAGGGCGGAGATGACGTTGCCCGGCGCGTCGAGCGCCACGCTGATGATATTCACGCCCTTTTCGCGGTACGGCACGCCCATGCGCCCGATGATATACTGACCGTACTGGTGCAGAAGCTCGTTGAGCGGCTGGACAGAGCTTCCCCCGCGGACGATGATGGCCAGCACGGCGACTCTCGTTTCCATTAACGCATTCTCCTTTGTCAAAATAAAAATCATCCCTTCCGCCGTTCAGCAGAAGGGATGGAAACAGCAAATGACGACGCAGCAGGGCTGTGTCTTTGTTTTCCCTCTTCTTGTGGCTCGGAACGCATCCTCGCTGTCAGAACGGTAGAATGAATCTGGTTCGCCGCCGGTCAGAGTAGTCTTCCCGGAAGGCAAAGCGATGATACCACACTTTCGCTGCAGCGTCAAGATGGAGGGACAATGGTATCGGATAAGCTGGAAAAAAGGCCAAAAGAAAACGTCCGTGAACAGTGCAAGGCATATAAATTCCATTGACTTCTTCGGCGTTATCTTATACGATATGATAAAAGCACAAGTTTTATACGCAGGGCTGGATCCCGGCCCCGGGAAGTCAGCTCTGTGATCTCACAGGGCTGATTTTTGCTGTTTGGGGAGAAATGAGAGGGAAGCGCATGCCATATTACGCACACATCCGGCAGGATGAAAACGGCGAGACCATCTATCAGACCGTCGCGGAGCACCTGACAGGTACAGCCGCGCTGTGCCGAGAGTTTGCCGCCGACTTCGGCGCAGAGGCGGACGGAGATCTGATGGGGCTCGCGCACGATCTCGGCAAATGCACTGACGCATTCCAGAAGCGCCTGCTTGAAGGTGGTCCCGTTGTCGACCACACCACGGCGGGGATGCTCACCTGTATAAGGATGAAGCGGCCCAGCGCCGCCGCGTGCGTCGCCGGTCACCACGGCGGACTTTTGGATGTCGGAAATCTGAGGACCGACCGCGCGGGCGAGGCCACGCTCTCCGGCCGGTTCAAAAAGGGTGTGGAGGGACACTATCTTGAGCGCTGCGGCGAAAGCGGCGTGACACTGCCAACTCTTCCGCCTGAGACGCCGGAACGGGATCCATTGAAAGCGTCGTTTCGGACAAGGATGCTCTATTCCTGTCTGGTGGACGCGGATTTTCTCGATACGGAGCGGTTCATGGACGGCGAACGTGGGCGCGGCGGATATGACGATCTTCCGACGCTGCTAAGGCGGCTGAAAGAATACATCGCGCCGTGGCAGGAACCGAAAACAGTGCTCAACAAGCTGCGCTGCAAAATTCTAAACAGCTGTCTGGATACAGGCAGTAAACCAAAAGGCATTTACACGCTGACCGTGCCGACCGGCGGCGGAAAGACGGTCGCGTCGCTCGCCTTTGCGCTGCGGCACGCGGTGGCGCACGGGATGAGGCGGGTGATCTACGTCGTGCCGTACACGTCGATCATCGAGCAGAATGCCGAAGTATTCCGCGAGATCCTCGGCGACGGCAATGTGCTCGAGCATCACTCAGGTGTGCAGTTCGAGCTTTCCGACGGCGCGTCGCCCGAGGAGGTGCGCCGCGCGCTAGCGGCGGAAAACTGGGACATGCCGGTCATCGTCACAACGGCGGTGCAGTTTTTTGAGTCCATTTACGCAAACCGTTCGTCAAAATGCCGCAAGCTCCATAATCTTGCCGACAGCGTCATCATTTTTGACGAGGCGCAAATGCTGCCGCTTTGCCATCTGCGGCCCTGCGTGGCGGCGATGGCATCGCTTGCCGAGCAATTCCGTTCAACGCTTGTGCTGTGCACAGCCACGCAGCCGTCGCTCGGTGACCTGCTGCACACCTATGCGCCAAGCTGCCCTATCACAGAACTGTGATAGGGCAGC
>OHCN01000365.1_pt1 | contig 22273 bp, 17 predicted proteins | sample 1566761 | NCBI WGS metagenome assembly OHCN01 (sample SAMEA3879568, study PRJEB24766) | human gut metagenome | biome: human-associated habitat; feature: feces | place: USA | collected 1985/1987 | reverse complement strand
ACTTGCCGCATAGCGCACTCCCGGCGGACGCGATCGCGCGCCGCCGCAGCAGGACAAAGATGACAGGTTTCAGAGTCTATATAGCAAAGATTACTTTTACTACTCTTATTGACCGTTTCACAAGTTGATGTGCTTTCGCACCGGTTATAAAGTTACCAACTTATAAAATTTGAGCTTTTAACTCCATCAATAAGGCGTTGCCGCCATGTGGAAAGACTGCTGAAACCCCCTTGCGCAGCGCGCAAGGCTTACTGCTTTCCATACTTGCTAATACTATCATGATTTCCGGATTGTGTCAAGAAAATGCGGGAAGGAATTCGACAAAAAATTGGAAAAGATACGGAATAAGGAATCAGAAATAGCGGCATGGCCCGGCGAGGACCATGCCGCTGAGGGTGCAGTATCGAGATGGGCATCCCGCCTCAGTCCTGCAGGACGCGCCGGAATGCGGGAAGGCTTCGCTGGATCATGGCGGGATCGACGCAGGTGCTGATGCGGAAGAAGCCGGGGCAGCCAAAGCTGTCCGCCGGGACGAGCAGCAGATTTTCCTTTTTGGCGCGCTCGGAGAAGGCATGGGCGTCGCCGCCCGGGGCCTTGACCATCATGTAGAACGCGCCCTCGGGCTTCACGCACTCGTAGCCCATTTCCGACAGCGCGTTGTAGAGCGTGTGGCGGTTTTTGTCATAGGCCTCGAGGTCGGGACGCAGACCCGTGGCGCGGGCGATAACGCGCTGCATCATGGACGGCGCGCAGACATGGCCGAAGGCGCGGGACGCACCGGCGACGGCGGCGTGCAGCTTGGCACTGTCCGTCACGCTGTCGGGGGTGCAGACGTAGCCGATACGCTCGCCGGGCATGGACAGCGACTTGGAATAGGAATAGCAGATGACGGTATCGCGGTAGATGCCGGGGATATACGGGACTTCGGCATTGTCATAGACCAACTCACGATAGGGCTCGTCGGCAATGATATAGATCGGGTGGCCGTATTCCGCGCTCTTGCGCTCGAGCAGGGCGCCGAGGGCCGTGAGTGTCTCGCGGCTGTAGATCACACCGGAGGGATTGTTCGGAGAATTGACCAGAACGGCCTGCGTGTGCGGCGTGAGCGCGCGCTCCACAGCGGCGATATCGACCTGAAAATTCTTCGTATCAGGCGGGACCTCGACGAATTTTCCGCCGTTGTAGGACACAAAGACCTGATATTCCGGGAAATACGGGGCGATGGCGACGAATTCGGCATCTTCTACGGCCAGCGCGCGGAGAACGGCGACAAGGGCAGGAGCCGCGCCGCAGGTGAAGAAGATGTTCTCCGGGCGGATCGTATCGCCGCTGCGCTGCGTCAGGTCGTCGGCAACGGCCTGCTGGGCCTCCTTCGCGCCGCCTGCGGGCGTGTAGCCATGCAGGGCAAGGCTGTCGCCCTCCAGAAGCTCGCGGATGATGGAGGCGACCTCTTCCGGCGCAGGTACAGAGGGATTGCCGAGCGAATAGTCATAGACATTTTCCTTTCCGACGACGGCTGCCTGACGGAGACCGTACTCGAACAGCTCGCGGATGCCGGACTTCTTTTCTCCCAAATGGACAAGGCTCTCCGAGATCATCCCTGCCCCTCCTTTCCATTTACTCCGTTTAAAATATGATAGATGCGGGCATTTTCCTCACCCTGCAGGATGCGCATGCCGCCGAGGGCCAGTGCCTCCATTTCGTTCTCACCGGGCATGACGCAGACCGGCGCGATGAATTTGACGTAGTCCTCCACACGCTCCGTCAGCATTTTGGAGTTGGCCACGCCGCCCGTCAGGATGATGGCGTCGCAGTCGCCCTTGAGCACGATGGACAGCAGGCCAATGGCCTTGGCGATCTGATAGGCCTGCGCCTGGAAGATCAGGTCGGCATGGCGGTCGCCGTCGCGGATCATCTGCTCGATGACGCGGCAGTCGCTCGTGCCGAGGTGGGCATACATGCCGCCGCGGCCGCGGATCTTTTTCCGCATTTCCTCATAGGTATATTTGCCGGAATAGCAGAGCTTGATGAGCCCGAGCGAGGGCACGCAGCCGGAGCGCTCCGGGGAGAACTGGCCGTCGTCGTCGCCGACGGAGTCGATGATCTCGCCGTGGCGGTGCACGCTGGCAGAGATGCCGCCGCCGAGATGCGCGACGATAAGGTTCAGCTCCTCATAGTGCTTGCCGTGCTCACGCGCATAGCGCAGGGCCATGGCGCGGCTGTTGAGCACGTGGCAGAAGCTGCGGCGCTCGATGTCGACAAAGCCGGTGATCTTGGCGACGTCCGTCAGCTCGCCGGACGTCACGGCGTCGTAGATATAGGCGGGGATGCCGAGCGGCGCAGCGATCTCGCGGGCCAGCAGGCCGCCAAGGTTCGAGGCGTGCGGCTGGCTGAGGTCGTCGTCCACAAGGGCATGGCACAGGTCTTCGTTCACAAGGTAGCCGCCCGTCTTCAGGCCGAAGACAAGGCCGCCGCGGCCAATAACGGCTGCAAGCTCCTCCGGATGCACGCCGCTGCGGTCGAGGAAATCGCGGATGACGGCCAGACGCATCGGCACCTGATCGCCGATGCCATGATACTGCTGCAGTGCAGCGGCATCATGCTCCAGATTCTCCTGCAGAAGCTTCTTCGCCCCGTCGTAGAGCGCCAGCTTCGTGCTGGTGGAGCCGGGATTGATGATCAAAAGCTTCATTCTGCATTCTCCTCGCGGCTGCTGCTCATCAGTGCACAGACGAGCAGCGAATGGTACTTCTCTTCAAAGCTTGCGCTGCGGGAATTGAGTGCGATGGGGCACTTTGCACCCGTGACGACGCCGACCATTCTGGCCCCGGCGAACAGGACGAGCGACTTGACCATCATGTTGCCTGCCGCCATGCCGGGCACGAGCAGGATATCCGTCTCGCCGGTCACGGGGCTTTCATAGCCCTTGATCTGCGCGGACTCGCGGCTGAGGGCCAGATCGAGCGAGATGGGGCCTTCCACATAGCACGGGCCGAACGCGCCCTCGAGTGCGGCCTGCTTCAATGCCGCCGCATCGACGGTCTCGATGATCTTCGGGCTGACATTTTCGGCCGCGCAGACGGCGGAGACGAGCGGGCGCTCATAGCCGAGGCCGTGGAACATGGCGACGGCGTTGTGGGCGATGGCCTTCTTCCCTTCCAGATCCGGATTCGGGATCATGCCGCCGTCCGTCACGCCGAGCAGCTTCGGGTAGCCCGGCAGCTCCAGCAGCGCCACATGGGACATGGGGCGGCCGAGGCCGATGCCGGTCTGCTTGTTGACGACGGCCTTCAGAATGGTCGCCGTCTGCATCAGGCCCTTCTGCAGGAAGCCTGCGCGGCCTTCGCGCACGAGAGAAACGGCGATGGCGGCCGCCTCTTCGTCCGTTGCAGCGGGGATAACAGTCTCCGGTGCGATGGTGTGGCCGAGGCTGCGGCCGATGGAAAGAATCTCCTCCGGGTGGCCGATGAGCAGATAGTTCAGAATGCCCTCCTGCGCGGCGTGGAGCACGGCCTCGAGGGTGTGCGCGTCATGCGCGCATGCAACGGCAACGGTCTGGGGCCGGACTGCGCCGGCCCTTTCCCGAAGCTCGGTAAAGCTGTGGATCATGGTTCCTCCGATCTTAAAGCTGCACGGCATCATGCCCGGCGCGGTAGGCACGCAGGTTCAGCTCGCGGAATTTCGGCGGAACGGTCTCGGCGATGACGGCTTCCCAGTCGATGTCGTCCATGCCGAGCGCCTTGGCCATGGAGCCGAAGAGCACGATGTTCATGCATTTGGCATTGCCGAGCTGCTCGGCGATCTTGCCCGCCTTGAGTACATGGCAGCGAAAATGCTGCTGCATGGCCTCGAGACAGCCGTCGGGATACTCGCACAGACCGGCGGCAATGCTCGAAGATGCGATCTCGTAATCGTTGATGACGGCAACGCCGTCGGGCCTCAGATAATCCGCATAGCGGACGGCTTCCATTTTCTCGAACGCGACGATGATGTCCGCCGCGCCCTTGCCGATGACGGGAGAATGGACCTTCTCACCCCAGTGGACCTGCGTGGAGACGCTGCCGCCGCGCTGGCTCATACCATGGACCTCGGACATTTTGACGTCGTAGCCCGCCTTCATCAGGCCGTTGACCAGGACCTTGGCCGTCAGGATGGCGCCCTGACCGCCGACGCCGACAAGGAGTGCGCTCTTTGTTGCTTTCATGGCTCAGTTCTCCTTTCTGGAAATGGCGCCCTTCGGGCAGACCTGCGCGCAGACCGTGCAGCCGACGCACTGGTTCGGATCGATGTGGGCCTTCTTGTCGCGGATGGTGACGGCCGGGCAGGCTACCTTCAGGCAGCGCTTGCAGCCGACGCATTTCTCCTCGTCCACCACGCATTGGCCGATGTCGTGCTTGATGCGCTTGATGAGCAGGCACGGGCGGCGCGTGATGATGGCGGCGGGGACCTCGGAGGCAAGCGCGTTCTGCACGGCCTGCTCCATGGCCTCAAGATCCTGCGGATCGACGATGTAAATATTCTTGTAGCCGTAGGCGGCGAGGATGTCCTCGATCTTCAGGGCCTCAGCGATGTCGCCCTGCAGGTTGCGGCCGCTGCCGGGGTTCTCCTGATGGCCGGTCATGCCGGTGATGGAGTTGTCGAGCACGACGGGGATGAGGTTGCCCTTGTTGTAGATGATCTCGGCCGCGCCGGTCATGCCGCTGTGGAAGAACGTCGAGTCGCCCATGACGCCGAAGACCTTGCGGTCCGTCTGGCCGGTCAGCTCGAAGGCCTTGGACATGCCCATGCCGATGCTGAAGCCGCCGCCCATGCACACGACGCTGTCCAGCGCGCTCAAAGGCGCGGAGCCGCCGAGGGTATAGCAGCCGATATCGCCGGAGATCACGAAGTCCTTGTGCCGGGACATCGTATAGAAGAAGCCGCGGTGCGGGCAGCCCGGGCACAGCGCGGGCGGACGGGATACGGCGGAGACGCCGACGTCGACCGTCTCGGCCTTCCGGCCGAAGATGCGCTCCTTCAGAAGCTGCGGATTCAGCTCATAGAGCTTGCCGGTCAGGCTCTTGCCCTCACAGGCGATACCGGCCGCGCGGATCTGGGATTCCATAAAATCGTCGAGCTCCTCGATGATGTAGAGCTTCTCGACCTTCTCTGCGAACGAACGGATGAGGTCCATCGGCAGCGGATTCGTCAGGCCGAGCTTCAGGAAGGACGTGTCCGCCGGGAAGGCGTCCTTCGCATATTCATAGGCAATGGAGGCGGAGATGACGCCGACCTTGGTGCCGTTCAGCTCCATCCGGTTCAGCGGGGACGTGCAGCCGTAGGCCTCGAGCGCCTCAAGCGTCTTTTCCAGCTTCGGATGGTTCAGGAAGGCGTTTGCCGGGGAGGCGATGTTCTTGCGCGTATTGCGGGCATAGGGCTTGGCCTCCTGCTCCTCGCGCTCGCCGAATGTCACGATACTCTTGGAGTGCGCCACGCGCGTCGTGGTGCGGAAGAGCACGGGAATGTCGAACTGCTCGGAAATGCGGTAGGCCTCACGCATGAAGTCCAGGCATTCCTGCGAATCGGACGGCTCGACCATGGCCAGCTTCGCTGCGCGGGCATAGTGGCGGTTATCCTGCTCGTTCTGGGAGGAGTGCATGCTGGGATCGTCTGCGGAGACAATGACGAAGCCGCCGCCGACGCCGTTGTAGGCAGCCGTGAAAATGGGGTCTGCCGCAACGTTGACACCGACATGCTTCATCGCACAGAGGCTGCGCACACCTGCAAGGCTCGCGCCGTAGGCCACTTCCGTCGCGACCTTTTCGTTCGGCGCCCACTCACAGTAAAGCGAATCACGATACTGGGGCAGCGCCTCGAATACCTCCGTGCTGGGGGTACCGGGATAAGCGGAACAGACTTTTACGCCGGCTTCATAGGCGCCGCGCGCAATGGCTTCGTTGCCGGAGAACAGAATTCGATCCAATGCGATTACCACCTTTCTGCGAAGTGCTTCTACGCAATTCGTACAAATTAATTTTATGCAAAGACTTGAAAATTGTAAAACACGATAATATAATAACGATATTAGATTTGCTTATAGCATGAAGGAGGGGGAATGTGCCTATGACGATCGCGCAGGTGCTCTATGTGCTGGAGATCGCGGACTGCCGCAGCATTTCGGCGGCCGCAGAGCGGCAGTTTATTTCCCAATCGGCGCTGTCGCAGCAGATCCAGCGGCTCGAGGGCGAGCTTGGCTATCCCCTGTTCGTCCGCACGCCCCGCGGGCTGACGCTGACGGCAGCGGGCGAGACGTTCTGCCGGGAGGCCCGGCCGGTCGCAGAGCAGTGGCAGCGGCTCTGCAGCGCCGTCAAGCCGGACGGACGGCGCGGGCGCAGGCTGCGCATCGGTATGGGCGCGCGTGTGTACTCCAACCGGCTGTTTCAGGATATTGCGCGCTATTTTGACAGCCACCCCGAGATCGATGTGACGTTTGTCACGGAGGCCGGGCTCGACGTGCTGGCAGGCCTGCGCGACGGCTCCATCGATCTGGCGCTCGACCGCCTGCCCGCCGGAGAGGAGGGCGACCCTTCCCTGTTCGTCTGCGACCTTGTGCAGGAGCGCCAGTGCGTGCTCATGTCGCCGGACGATCCCCGCGCAGCCCTCCCCTGGCTGTCGTTCGGCGACCTGCAGGGCTGCAACATGATCTCCGGCCTTGAAAACTCCGCAGAAGACCGCATGCTCCGCCGCACCTGCCAGGAATACGGCATTTCTCTCAGCCGTGTTTACCGCTCCGACGGCATCGAGACGAACATGCGCCTTGTGCGCGACGGCATGGGCGTCGTGCTCGGACCGGAGTCGTTTGCGTCCTACTACGGCGTGTCGGCCGTGCCGCTGCACCCGGAGACCTTTGTATCGCTGAAATTCATCTGCCTGCAGAACGGCATGAAGAAAAAAGACGTGCAGCTCTTCCGCTCCTATCTCTGCGGCGTCTGCCGCAGGCGCGGAACGGCATGTGAGCGCTGCACTTCCCCCTGTACTTAACATAAAACCGCACCGGCTGCGCCGGTGCAGTGCATGATATAACGAGCGGCAGGGAAACCTGCCGCTCGCCGCTGTTTTCATTATTCGTTCGGATAGGTCTCAAGGAAGGCGTGGAAATGGCGCATCGGCAGATCGTGGCCCTTGACAATGCGGACGTTCGGAATGGACTCGCGGTCCTCATACAGCGCCTTCACGGCGGCGATGACATAGTCCATGTGCTCCTGCGTCAGCTGGCTGCGGTTGATGGCGAAGCGGACGACATTGCAGACCTCCGCCTTCTGCTCCGGGGTTTTGAGGTCGTACTCCATGGAGTAGTTGCCAAGCTCTGCCGTACGGATGCCGTAGCGGCGGATGAGCTCGATGGAGAAGCCCTGACCCGCGAAGCTCTCCGGCGCGCGCTTGTTGTCGAAGAATTCATCCATGTTGATGTAGACGCCATGGCCGCCTGCGGGCAGGACGACGCCCTTGACACCGGCCTTATAGAAGCCCTGCGCCAGATATTCGCACTGCTTGACGCGCTGGTCGAGATAGTCGAAGTTCTGGCACTCATACAGACCGGCAGCCAGCGCCATGATATCGCGGCCGGACATGCCGCCGTAGGAGTCGTTGCCGTAGCAGGAGATCTGCTTGACCTTGAGCTGGATGCCGACATCGTTTTTGACCGTGCCGTCCTCGTTGAAGTCCGAGAAGTTCTTCCAGAATAGGCCGCGGTCGCGGAAGGCCAGAATGCCGCCCATGTTTGCGTGGCCATCCTTCTTCAGGGAGGCCGTGAAGCCGTCGCAGCAGGCAAACATTTCCTTTGCGATCTCCGCAATGGACTTGTCGGCGCAGCCTTCCTCATTGACCTTGATGAAGTAGGCGTTCTCGGCCCAGCGCGCGGCATCGAGCATGAACGGGATGCCGTATTTGTGGGCGATGCGGCTGCTCTCGCGCAGGTTGGCAAGCGAGACGGGCTGGCCGCAGACCGTATTGTTCGTGATGGTCGTGTAGACGAGCGGAACGTTCTCCGGCCCGAGCTTTACGATAAGCTCCTCGAGCTTTTCGGTGTCCATGTTGCCCTTGAACGGGTTCTTTTCATAGGTGCCGCCCTCCGGGACCTCCCAGAGCAGCTCCTTGTTGTAGAGGTTGCGCGGGATGGAGCCCATCTGCTTGATGTTGCCCTCGGTCGTGTCGAAGTGGCCGTTCGAGGGAATGGTGAAGACCTTGCCGGGGTGGCGCTGGCCAAGGATCTTGCGCACGAGCTCGAACAGGACGGCCTCTGCGGCGCGGCCCTGCGGCAGGATGAACGTGTTCGGGCGCTCCATCTGCGCGGCGCCGCCGTTGAACAGGCCGCCCTCATATTCGCACAGATACAGCTCGTCCATCATGCGGTCGATGTCCTTGCAGTTCGTGCGGACGAGATCGATGACGTGCTTCTGATCGTTGCCGCGCTCGAAGCAGTCGCGCAGGGCGTCCAGCAGGACGTAGTAGCCCTTGTTGCGGCCGTAGGATTCGTCGCCGAGGAACATGGCCGACCACTGCACATCGGTCATGGCCGTCGTGCCGGAATCGGAGAGCATGTCCACCGTCAGCATGCCTGCGGGGAAGGCAAATTCATTGTAGTGCGTGGCCTTGAGGGCGCGTTCGCGCTGCGCAGCGGTGACGCGGGGGATGTCCCGCGTGACATAAGTAAAGGAGCGCGGGGTAGCAACGTTCAGGGGATATTCTTCGTGATTCATACTGACCTCCATGATTCGGCGCAGAGCGCCGTGATTCTGGATACCCCGGTCATCGACCTGCGGCAGGGCTGCAGTGGCGACTGGCGGACAGTATCGGGCGCGCGGCTGATCCGCCGCCTCCCCATCATCATGCCATGAAACGGACCGTTTGTCAACGGAGAAATTTTTCGCGTCCGCCGCTCATGGACAAAACTCCAAATGAATGAAATTCCGCATTGTATCCGGAAAATCCGCAATTTTAAAACAGAAAGGATTTGTAACACTTGTAACTTGTGGATGATTTCTCATTATATGTTAAAGTTGTCCAAAAAATATATCCTCTTGACATCGTTTTTTGTTCATGATATGATGCCATCAGAAAGATTGCCCACACCAAGGGAGGAATTGCCGTTGCACATAATGTCGAAGCTCTGATGATCATTTTCTCTGCGACCGGATTCCCTTCCACCGCCAGGCGGCGGTTCGTTGATCCCTCTGTTCGACGGTACGTTTTGTATTCGCGCCACTCATTTCAGGTTTCAGGAAGGAAGTATTCTCATGAATAACAAATTGGAACGCAAATACGGTCTTTTCACCGCGATTTGCATGGTTGTTGGCATTGTCATCGGTTCCGGCGTTTTCTTCAAGGCACAGACGATCCTCCAGATCACAAACGGTGATATGCCGCTCGGTGTCATCGCATGGCTCATCGGCGGCGCGATCATGCTCGCCTGCATCCTCACATTCGCCGGTATGTCCCAGAAATATGAAAAGGTCAACGGCATCGTGGACTATGCCGAAGCGACGGTCGGCCCGAAATACGGCTATTATATGGGCTGGTTCCTGTCCACTATCTATTATCCGTCCCTGACGGCGGCTCTGGCGTGGCTCTCCGCCCGCTATACACTCGTGTTCCTCACGACGATGTTCCCGAATATGCCGCTGCTCATCCACATCAGCGAGGGCGGCGTTGTGGTCGGCCCGGAGTGTATCGCGCTCATGCTGTTCTACCTCTGCTGCTCCTATGCTGTCAACGCGCTTTCCCCGAAGCTCGCCGGTAAGATCCAGGCGTCCACCACGGTCATTAAGCTCATCCCGCTTGGCATCATGGCGATCGTCGGCGTCATCGCCGGTCTTGTCTCCGGCCAGCTGACGGAGAACTTCGTTGCGCCTCCCCTCGCCGTCGCGGGCAGCAAGGGCAGCATTCTCTTTGCAGCTGTCTGCGCAACGTCGTTCGCCTACGAAGGCTGGATTATTGCAACGACCATCAATTCCGAGCTGAAGAATTCAAAGCGCAACCTGCCGAAGGCGCTCACGCTCGGCGGCATCATCGTCATTGCTACCTACCTGCTGTACTACATCGGCGTGACCGGCGGTGCATCGAATGCGGAGCTGATCGAAAAGGGCGCGACCGTTGCCTTTACGAACATCTTTGGCAATGTCATCGGCAACTTCCTGAACCTCTTCATCGCCATCTCCTGCATCGGCACGATGAACGGTCTGATGCTCGCCTGCTGCCGCGGCGTCTATTCCGTCGCAGCGCGCGGCAAAGGCCCGGCCACCCATATGTTCTCCCGCGTCGATGAGCACACGAATATGCCCAACAACTCCGCTGTCATGGGCCTGCTGCTGTGCGGCTTCTGGGGCCTGTACTTCTACCTGTCCAACCTCGCCGGCACCTGGAGCCACAAGACGGTCTTCACGGGCACGATCTTCGAGAGCGTCCCCTTCCTGTTTGACCCGACGGAGCTGCCGATCATCACGATCTATGCGCTCTATATCCCGGTGTTCATCCAGTGGATCCGCAAGCAGAAGGGCACCTCCGTCTGGCAGCACTATATTCTGCCGATCCTTGCCATCTGCGGCTCGGTCTTCATGGTCATTGCCTGTCTCGTCAGCCACGGTATGGGGTGCTTCTGGTATCTCATCGTGTTCGCCTTTGTGATGGTGCTCGGCGGTCTGCTCAACCGCAAGAGTCAGCGCTCCGTTCAGACCGCAGGTGTCTGAGGCGATTGGAGTATTCGGTGATTTGACCAACTAATATGCTGCGGCCCCTCTGCATCAGGATGGTGCAGAGGGGCCGCTGGGTTTATTTTTAATGAAGAATGAAGAATGGGACAAAAAATCCTGCCGACAATCATCGACAGGATTTTTTGTACGCTTCTGTATCAGAAAATCTTGATCAACCGCAAAGTCAGGCGCGCTTCTGCAAAAATGTTTTTCAGTCTTGCGGCTCACAAAGTCGTGCTCATCCGAATCAGTCTTTGCAAAATCAATCCAAGGATAAAAAGAAGCCTTACAGCATCAAAGTGCCGGCCTGAAAAAAAGAGCTGATAAACAAACGTTTATCAGCTCAGTGGTGGAGACTAATGGACTCGAACCATCGACCTCCTGCGTGTGAAGCAGGCGCTCTAACCAGCTGAGCTAAGCCTCCGTAGCACGAATATTATAGCACAGGATCCGAAAAAATCAAGCCCTATTTTTCACAGACCGGAAAATTGGTTCCCCGGCAGGTGTGTTTTTGCCTGCCGGGGAATATGCTATGCCAGCGTGCGCTCAATGCGCGCCGTGATGTCCTCACAGCGCTGCAGGATATGCTCCAGATCATGGTGCACGAACTGCCCGTTCCGGAGAAGCGGCCTGCCCTGCACATAGACGCTGTCGATCTGCTCGCCGCTTCCGGCATAGAGCAGATTCGTCAGAATGCGACGCCGGTTCACCGTGCACAGTGTCTCCGTCCGCACAAGGGAGAGATCCGCCTGCCAGCCCTCTGCAATACGGCCGACGTCTCGATAGCCGAGCGCACGCATCCCCTGCTCCGTCAGCATGGCGTAGCACTGCCCTGCCGGGAGCACTGTCGGGTCGAGTGTGCGGACCTTCTGCAGGTAGCTGCCGAGCCGAGCCTCGCGCAGCAGGTCACGATTTGCGCTGGAGGCCTCGCCGTCGCAGCCGAAGCCGACGCGCGCGCCGGATGCCAGCAGCTCCGCAATGGGCGGCGCACCGTCCGACAGCTTCATATTTGTCGAGGGGCAGTGCGCCACAACGGCGTGCGACTGTGCCAGCAGCGTGATCTCCTCCTGCGTGAGCCAGATGGAGTGCGCAAGGATCGTGGACTCATCCAGGACACCGAGATGCGCCAGCTCCTCCGCCTCTCCGCGGCCGGTCCAAGCTCGGATACGTTCCGTCTCGGCCTTCCCCTCCGCAAGATGTGTGTGGTAGAGCAGGCCGCGCTCGCGCGCAAATTGCTTGAGGGCCCGCATTAGCTCCGGCGTGCAGGCCGGACGTCCCTGCGGCACGGCAGCCGTGCGCAGCAGTCCCCTGCCGTGCCATTTGTGGTACAGCTCCTCCGCCTTCCGCAGGCATTCGTCCACCGGCGTGACGCGGATCTGGTCGTTCTCGGCGATATCCGTCGCGCCGATGCCGAAGGTCACGCGCAGACCGGCGTCCTGATAGGCTTGCACAACAGCGTCGATGTGCGGATAGTAGGTCATTTCATTGATGGCCGTCACGCCATAGCGGATGCTCCGCAGACAGCCGAGCAGCACGCCATAGTACCACTCGTCCTCCGTGAGCGACCACTGTGCCCGGAGCATGCGCGTGAGCCACTGCGTGATGTTCAGGTCGTCGAGCGGGCCCTGCGTCAGACTCTGCACCATGTGCGTGTGCAGATCAGCCATGCCGGGCAGCATCAGAAGACCAGATGCCTCGACAATGGGGCAATCAGCCTCCAGATGGGACGCGATCGCCGCAAAGCGGCCGTCCCGGATGAGGACGTCGGCCTGCGTGGTCGTTCCTGTTTCGAAATCGGGGAGCATTGCCCCGCAGATCAGCAGCATCGCAGTGCCTCCGCCGCAGCCGTGAACAGCCGCCCGCGCGCCTGTGCGTCCATCGGGGCGGCTGCACCGGTTGCATAGTTTTCTGCAAGATAGGCCAGCGAGGCCGCATGCATGCCGAGAATGGATGCCAGCACGAACAGGGCACTCGTCTCGCCGTCCAGCGCACTGACGCCAAGCTCTGCCCAGCGGGCAATGCGCGCCGGGCCGCCGGGGGCCCACGGCGTCTCGAGCGAGGTGCAGTCGTGACTGCGGAACAGGCCTGCATCGGGTACGCCGCAGCTCAGCAGCGCGCCGAGCAGGGGCATATCCGCCACGGCGGGATAGGACGGGTCGATGTATTCGCGCGTCGCGCCCTCACCGCGGACCGCGCCGGAGGCTGCCAGCAGCGTGCCCGGCTCCAGCTCCGGCTGGATGGCGGGGCAGGCCGCGATCTTGATGAGGGACTCCGCGCCGAGATGGTGCAGCTCCTCCACGGCGATGGCCATGGGCATGCAGCCGAAGCCGCAGCTCATCACCGTGAGCGGTTCGCCGCGCCATATGCCTCGCCAGGTCGCATATTCGCGATAGCAGCCCTGCTGCACGGGATTCTCCAACAGCGCGGCATAGAGCGGGACCTCCTGCGGATCCGGCACAAGGATGACGCGCGGCGTCACGGCATCGATGCCGAGGTGGTGCATCGTACCGTCGGTATGGACAAGTTTCTGACTTCCAAAGCTCATTTCGATCCCTCCAGCAGCTCGGCTGCGCGCATGGCAATGCGCGTGGCAGTTTCGATCCGGCGCGCCAGATGCTCCGGGTCGGCATAGGCTCCGTAGACGTTGGCGTTCGGGTCTGCGAACATGGAGCCGAGCGCGACGCAGATGCTCGCGGCGCGAAGGCCGAGCAGGTGGCCATAGGTGAAAAGCAGGCCGGACTCGTTCTCCACGACGAGTACGCCGGTGTCGATCCATTTCTGCATACGCTCCCGCAGACCGGGATGGGCGGCCTTGGACTCCATATAGAACGCATCGTGGCTGCGGTACAGGCCGACGCGCACGGGCTCGTCCAGCGCTGCACAGCGCGCGGACGAGCAGCGGGTCTGCAACGGCCGGGAATTCCGGCGGCACAAGCTCATAGCTTGCGCCCTCGCCGCGGACGCAGCCACTGGCAATGACGATGGTCCCCGGGGCCAGATCGGGCTGCACGCCGCCGCAGGTGCCCACACGGATAACGGCCTCCGCTCCCGCGGCAGCAAGCTCCTCCAGTGCGGCGGCAACGCAGGCACAGCCCATGCCGCTGCTTGTGACGGCGATATCCGCGCCGCCCGGTGTTTTGCCGGTATAGGTCGCAAATGTGCCCCGGTGGGCCATAAACGAGGCCTCTGCGAACAGCGCGGCCATCTTGCGGCTGCGCTGCGGATCACCCGGCAGAAGCACAACGGGCGCGGAGCGGCGCAGGCCGGTGCGGCAGAGGGTGCCGTCCGGCTCGCGCGGCGGGTCAAGGGTCAGGTAGGCTTTTTTCATAGGCTCCTCCAAATTATCTGTGATAGACTGCGCGCGTTCGACAAATTTTGCGGATTCTCAATTTATTCCGACTTCGTTCATAGATTTTTCAAATGTCCCCGGTATACTCATACTCGTAAGAACGATACCGAACCTGCCGCGGTAACGGGCTTACTGGTCCATCTTTTCATTTTTATCTCTCTTTTTATTTTCCCCTCTCTCATTTCTGTAGCGGATCCCCGGTCGTCCATCCCCCTCGGACGGCCGGGGATTTGCTGTATTCAGCCGCCGGCCGAACGCCGCTCCACCTGCGTGCCGAAATAAAACGAGATCACGACCGTAAAGATCGTGAGGAACTGCTGCGCGCTGACTGCGCCCGTTACGGCCAGCCTGCAGAATACGACGGTCAGGGCGATCGTCACAAGAGACTTGACGCAAAGAAGCCGCTCAAGCCGCTGCCGCATGGCACTCACCTCCCGGCCAGACTATGCCGCAGTACAGCCCGATGTGCAAACAGGCGCGGAGCAGAGGAATCTGCTTCGCGCCTGCGTTTTGCGTATGAGGATCAGAGACCGTCGTCCTCGTCGAACTCGAACTCGAGCGGCTCGCCGCACTTCGGGCAGTCGACGGAATCGTTGAGGAGCGTCTCCTCGTCCAGATGGAGGACCTCGCCGCACTTCGGGCAGGTCACTTCATACATGGTGTCGTCGTCATAGTCGAAGTCTTCGCCGTCGTCGTCCATGAAGCCGTCCTCTTCGTCATCGTCGTCCATCAGGTAATCCTCAATGGCATCGAGATCATCCTCAATCTCATCGAGCTCATCCGAGACAGCCTCGGCATTTTCCTGCAGATCGCCAATTGCACCGGTGACCTCCTGCAGCAGCTCGACGATCCCGGAGATCATCTTGCCCTCGGGGGCCTCCTGGTCCAGCTTCAGGCCGTCCATCAGGCCCTTCAGATATGCGGACTTTTCAGAGAGATTCATAGCGTTCTCCTTTCCAGATGTGGGCCAGATCAGCCCTTGGCGCGGCCCAGATATTCGCCCGTGCGGGTATCAATAGAGATCTTGTCGCCCTCGTTGATGAACAGGGGCACGCGGACCTCGGCACCGGTCTCAAGCGTAGCGGGCTTCAGCGTGTTGGTGGCGGTGTTGCCTGCAAGGCCCGGCTCGGTCTTCGTGACGACGAGATCGGCAAAGTTCGGAGCCTCGACACTGAACACGTTGCCCTTGTAGGACAGGATCGTGCACTGGTCGTTCTCCTTGACGAACTTGAAGCTGGCGTCGAGAATGTTCTCGTCGACCGGCGTCATTTCGAACGTCTCCGGATCCATAAAATAATACAGGTTGCCGTCGTTATAGGAATAGTCCATCTTTCTGCGCTCGATGTAAGCGGTGGGATACTTGTCGTTCGGGTTGAACGTCGTCTCGGTAACGCCGCCGGTGATGACATTGCGCATCTTGACGCGGACAAAGGCTGCACCCTTGCCGGGCTTGACGTGCTGGAACTCGATGATCTGCATCACCTTGCCGTCCATGTCAAACGTAACGCCATTCCGGAAATCACTGACTGAAATCATTGGTTTATCCTCCTGTGTTCCTCTCGAATACCATATCTGTTCCGAAGGTAAAAAAATGCGTTTCTATTTTAACCGATTTGTCAAAGAAATTCAAGTCTTTCGGCAAATTTCTCTGAGTTATCACCGCTTAAAGGATGGTCAGCTCCTTCGGGCTGTGCGTGATGACCTCGCAGCCGCCCTCGCGGAAGATCACGACATCCTCGATGCGGACGCCGAATTTGCCCGGAATGTAGATGCCCGGCTCTGCGGAGCACACAGCGCCGGCAGGGATCGGGTTCTCGTTGAGCGGGGTGCAATTCGGCGCTTCGTGGATCTCGAGACCGAGGCTGTGGCCATAGCTGTGGCCGAAATACGGGCCGTAGCCGGCCTCCGTGATGATGTCGCGGGCAGCACCGTCGACGCTCTTGCCGCTCGCTCCTGCGTGGCTGGCCGCAATACCGGCGAGCTGAGCGCGCAGGACGGTGCCGTAGACCTTACGCATCTCCTCGGTCGCATGGCCGAGGGCGACGGTACGGGTCATATCGGAGCAGTAGCCCTGATACAGCACGCCGAAGTCCATGGTCACGAAGTCGCCGTCCTGCAGGACGCGGCTCCCGGCGACGCCGTGCGGCATGCTCGTGTTCGGTCCGGAGACGACGATCGGGTCAAAGGACAGGCCCTCTGCGCCGTTCTTGTACAGGCAGTAGATCAGCTCGGCCTCGAGCTCCTTCTCGGTCATGCCGGCGTGGATGCGAGTGCAGACCTCGGTGAAGGCGCGATCTGTGATCTCCTGCGCCTTGCGCATGCGGGCAAGCTCCCAGTCCTCCTTGCTGGCGCGGAAGGCGTTGATCTCCTTCTGCTGAGGAACGAACTTGACGGGAAGCGCAGCCTCAAAGCCGTTGAGCTCTGCGACGGTGAGATATTCGTCCTCAAAGCCGATCGTCTCCACGCCGAACTCGTCCAGCGTGGTCTTCAGCGCCTGCATCATCGGATTGTTCAGGCCGATCTCCACGACCTCAAAGCCCTTGAGGTTCTTCTGCGCGGACTCGATGTAGCGGCTGTCGGTGAAATAGCGAGCGCCCTGCGCGGAGACAACGGCAACGCCCTCGGCGATGTCAAATTCCGCCGCATACATGCGGCTGTAGCGCGAGGTCAGCAGAAGGCCCTGCACGCCGTCGTGCAGCAGAGAACGGTATTTTTCCAGATTGGTCATGTTTCTACTCTCCTTTTTCGCGCCATGGCGAGAAACGGCAGCTCCAGCAGGTGCCGCAGCTTCAGCCAGACGGTATGATTATGAATGGATCGCACGGCGATCGCCGTGATCCCGGCGCGCTTTGCGCCGAGCACATCGGTATAGATCTGGTCACCCACGAGTGCGGTCTGCTGCGGAGCGGCTCCGTAGCGGGCCATGGCCTCCCGGATGCCGCGTGTGCCGGGCTTGGCGGCATGCGTCACGCAGGGAACGTGATATTGCTGCGAGAAATGCGGCACGCGCTGCTTATGGCTGTTGGAGACGATGCAAAGCGTGATGCCTGCATCCTGCATCCCGGCGATCCAGTCCAGAAGCGTCTGCTCCGGCCGGTCCGTCGTGTAGGGAAGCATGGTGTTGTCGAAGTCCATCAGCAGGAGGCGGATGCCATGCTCACGAAGAAACGCCGGGCGGATCTGCGTGATGGTTTGGAAAATGAAGTCAGGTAAAAATGACAGCATATTCTCCTCGGGTATTCCATAGGTTGATTCTGAGGTTCCCCTGAACAGGGTCCTCCTTATTATAGCACGCAGGGGGAGGTTTGTCTATTGCCTGTTCCGGTGTATTTGGCGGCAAATTGTAAAGAAATTGCAACATTTACCGGCCGGGCCGCCGTGCTCGGCCTCGGCTTTCTGCCGGATGGCGGGGCCCGCATCCCGGCGTGCCCGCTGCAGGGACATATGGCCGTCATCGACGACGCCGTCCTGCCGCAGCGCGTTCCGGAGGAGACGCTGGACCGGCTTGCGGCCCGGTGCGGCGGGGGGTGTTGTCTGGATTTTCTGCGCACGCCCGGCCCCGTGCACCGCGCCGTGGCGCAGGGCCTGCAGCGGCGGCTCGGGAATGCCCCGATGCTGCTGCCCGCGGCTTATCACGCCTTTGCGCCGGAAGCGCTGCCGGTCCTCTCCTGCCTGCGGCCCTGCAATGCATGGGACGGCTTTGTCCGGTCGGCGGAGCGGCGCTTCCCGAACGGCTGGGCGCTGGAGCTGACGCCGTGGGCGGCAGAGCTTCCGGCCCCGCCGCTCCCCTATCCCGGCGGCATGCTCCCGGCCGCGCTGTGCAGCTGCGAGAAAAGCCCGGCGGGCCTGCGCTACTTTGACACGCCGGAGTCGCTCCGGCAGAAGCTGGCGCACGCAGCGGCACATGGCTGCCGCTGCGCCATCGGCCTGTGGCAGGAGCTGCAGCCGTTTTTCCCGGAGCGGGATGGATAAGACCGGGATGCGGCTGCGCGCAGCTTTTCCGTGTGCGGCATAGAAATGCTCCCCATATGAGGATGGTGATCTTTACTTCACTGTCTCTCATAGAGGGAGCATATTCTGTTTCGCGCTTTACGCAGAGATGGACTTGGCTCAGCCGATCAGCTCGCAGACGAGATCCGTATAGGCCGTCGGGTCTTCGAGCGGGAGGTTTGCCATCAGCAGGCCCTGATCGTAGAGAAGCTCAGCCAGCTTTTTGGCGCGTTCCGGATCGGATTCCCTGCTCTCGGACAGACGCTGCAGCAGCGGATGCTCCGGGTTGACCTCCAGAATGCGGCCGCAGTGATAATCGGACGACGGGTCGACCGTGTGCATGTACTTCTCCATCTCGAAGCTCATGCCGCCGTCCGGGACCATAGTCACGGCATGGCTGCCCAGCTCCGTCGAAACGCGTACGTCCTTGACCTTCTCACCGAGGCTCTCCTTCAGGAAGTCCACGCCGGACTGGAAGGCTTTGGCCTTCTCCTCGGCGGCTTTTTTCTCCTCCTCGGTCGCAAGGTCGAGGTCGTCGGTCAGAATGTTGCGGAACTCATGCTCGGCGTAGGTATTGAGCGTCTGCGGAATGAACGTGTCGACCTGCTCCGTCATGAGCAGCACGTCGAAGCCACGCTCGCGCAGCAGCTGGGTCTGCGGAAGCTGCGAAAGGCGCGCTGCGCTGTCGCCGGTGGCAAAGTAAATGTGCTTCTGGGACTCGGGCATGGCGTCGCAGTATTCCTTGAGCGTGATGTCCTTCCCCTCTTTGTCGGAACGGAACTCCACGAGGTCCTGCAGCAGGTCCTTGTGCATGCCGTAGTCCGAGACGAGGCCAAACTTCAGCTGGCGGCCGAAGGCGGCATAGAATGTCTCATATTTCTCACGGTCGTCCTTCAGCATGCGCTCCAGCTCGGCCTTGATCTTCTTTTCGAGGTTGGCGGCGATGACCTTCAGCTCTCTCGTGTGCTGCAGCATCTCGCGGCTGATGTTCAGGCTCAGGTCCTGCGTGTCGACCACGCCGCGGACGAAGCGGAAGTGCTCCGGCAGCAGGTCGGCGCAGTTTTCCATGATGAGCACGCCGGAGGAATAAAGCTGCAGACCGGCCTTATAGTCGCGGGTGTAGAAGTCATACGGAGCCTTCGCCGGGATATACAGCAGGGCCTTATAGGTCACGGCGCCCTCAACGCCGAAGTGCAGCACGCTCAGCGGCTTTTCGTAGTCGAAGAATTTTTCGTGATAGAAGTTGTTATACTCCTCCTCCGTGACATCCTTCTTGGCCTTCTGCCAGATCGGGATCATGGAGTTGAGCGTCTGCTCCTCGCGGACGGTCTCATACTTCGGCTCCTCGCCCTCCTTCGGTTCGTTCACGAGCTTCTGGCTGGAGACCTCCATGCGGATCGGATAGCGGATGTAGTCGGAATACTTCTTGACAAGTCCCTGTATTCTGTACTGCTCAAGGAATTCGTCATAGTTTTCATCGTCTGTGTTATCCTTGATTTCAAGAATAATCTCTGTGCCGGCATTTTCCTTTTCAATCTCGCTGATTGTGTAGCCGTCTGCACCGCTTGACTGCCAGCAATATGCCGTGTCCTCGCCGTACTTCTTTGTATTTACGGTAATCTTCTTTGCAACCATAAATGCCGAGTAGAAACCAACGCCGAACTGACCGATAATGTCAATGTCGTCCTGCTTTTCCTCCATGCTCTGCTTGAATTTGAGTGAGCCTGAGGATGCGATTGTGCCGAGGTTGTTTTCAAGGTCATCCTTGTTCATGCCGATACCGTTATCCGTGATTGTAAGAGTACGGCTTTCTTTGTCGGGCTTTAAAACGATTTTGAAATCGCCTCTGTCAAGACCGACCTTGTCATCGGTAAGAGAAATGAAGCAAAGCTTGTCGATAGCGTCGCTTGCATTTGAAATAATCTCACGAAGAAAAATTTCTTTGTGAGTATAAATTGAGTTAATCATAAGGTCAAGAAGTCTTTTTGACTCTGATTTAAACTGTTTCTTTGCCATAAAAATCTTCCTTTTCATAATAATACATAAATTAAGAAGCCTTGTTCAAAACCGCAATTTGCATAGCTTTTCACACAAGCCTCTCATTAAACTATAATTATACTACAAAAGGTCAACTGTTTCAATATATAAAAAGTCCGAATGTGTCATATAGGGCGAATTTTGGTTAAATTTGTCATTGCAATGGCGGCGTTTTCGTTTTATAATCTACTTAATAACTGCATTGAAAAAGAAAGGAGAATTAAATGACATATTCAGACGGTACAAACAGCGGATTTTCAAGAAGAAATCACTATGTGGGACAGCCTGCCGTAAAAGTCGGAAGTTCAAATTTTGACTACTACAGAAAGCCTGAAAAAAGTCATGGCTTTGCAAAGAGAGTCGCATTTTTTGCGTACTTTCCGCTTTTGATTCTATGGCTTGAAACCGACCTTAAAATTGCGTCGGGGTTTGATGTGCTCGGCGGTTTTGCTTTCACATTCCTGTTCACAATCGTGCTTTCGGCGGTACTTGTTTTGTTGTGTTCTTTTTCAAAACGCAGAGGGGTAAACAGAGGGATTGCAACCGTACTCACGGCTGTGCTGACGATATGGTACGGTGTGCAGATGATATACTATAATGTTTTCGGCACAATGGTTGTTGTAAGCAGCGTTACAAACGGCGGTGCAGGGCAGGCATTCAATTCAATTGATATGATCATGACTGCGATAACAAGCAGAATTGTGTTTGTTGTTTTACTTTTTGTTCCTCTTGCTTTCTTTATAATTTTCGGCGGAAAGCTGTTTGACTTTTCAAAAGTAAAGTTAAAGGGTAAGCTGATTGTACTTTTGATTGCGGTGGTTTTTCAGATTGGAACTGTCCTTGCGGTAGGCATTGACCGTGATTCTTCCGACACAAAGAGCAACTACAATCTTTATTACGGTGAATTGCAACAGGTTGCCGTGTGTGAACGCTACGGACTTTACACAATGCAAAGGCTTGACATCAGCCGCCTTATGTTCGGTTACAAAGCGAATATACGCACAAACAGCAAGCCGAAAAATAAAGAATCGACTGCCGATGAAATTACAAAAACAGAGCAGAAAGCTCAGATTATGAGTGCTGATTTTTCAAAGCTTACAAAGAGTACAAATAATGATGAGTTAAAGTCGCTTTATGAATATTTTGACAGCGAAAAACCGAGCTATACCAACGAATACACGGGTATGTTCAAGGGCTACAACATAATTTTCATTACAGCCGAAAGCTTTTCGCAGTATGCAATTGACAAGGATCTGACTCCGACACTCTGGAAAATGTATAACGAGGGATTTCAATTTGAAAATTACTATTCGCCTGCGTGGGGCGTAAGCACAACTGACGGTGAATATGCAAATCTTACAGGCTTGATTCCAAAATCCGGTGTGTGGAGCTTTTCAAAGTCAGCCGAAAATAATGTCAGCTTCCCGTTCACTCTCGGTGAGCAGAGCAGAAAACTCGGTTACAAAACAGTTAACGCTTACCACAATCACACCTATGATTACTACGACAGGGACAAGTACCTTACAAATATCGGCTATGACTATTCTGCAATCGGAAAGGGTCTTGACCTCGGTGAAAATGTGTGGCCGAATTCCGACCTCAAGATGATGCAGAAAACTGTTGACGATTACATAAATTCAGACAGCTTCAGCGTTTATTATATGACGGTCAGCGGTCACGGCGGATATTCATACAACACCATGAGCGAACGCAACGCAGACCTTGTAAAAGACCTGAAATACAGCGATGAGGTCAAGGGCTATCTTGCCGCAAACATTGAGCTTGACAAGGCAATGGAATATCTTCTTGCAAGACTTGAAAAAGCAGGCAAGCTTGACAACACCCTTATTTGCCTTACGGACGACCATTATCCGTATTCGCTTGATGAATTTGACGGTGTGTCCGAACTTGCGGGGCACAATGTTGACACAACCTTTGAACAGTACAAAAATGCATGGCTGTTGTGGAGCGGTTCAATGAAAAAGCCCGTCAAGGTTAACACATACTGTTCAAGCCTTGATATTCTGCCCACGATTTCAAATATGCTCGGTCTTGAATATGACAGCAGAATGTTGGCAGGTACGGATGTTTTCGGAAACAAAGAACCGTTCGTTGTGTTTGCCGACAGAAGCTGGATTTCCCAGAACGGAAAATACAATGCGTCAACAGG
>OHCN01000351.1_pt1 | contig 23003 bp, 25 predicted proteins | sample 1566761 | NCBI WGS metagenome assembly OHCN01 (sample SAMEA3879568, study PRJEB24766) | human gut metagenome | biome: human-associated habitat; feature: feces | place: USA | collected 1985/1987 | reverse complement strand
TGGCGCACCGAGTTGACCAGGACTGCATCTTCCAGATAATGTTCCGCTATAAATTTCGCCCTCAGCGGATCACCCGGCATCAGTACTGTTTTTGCAAAATCACCCTTTTTTGCCTCTATATGAGGTGTCGGAATATTCATAAGTCCATCCTTTCCGCAGACACCCGTCTGCTGCCTTTTTTGTTATTTTAGCATTTTTGGGTGTCATGGTCAAAAGTTATTTCCCAAGTTGCTTTACAAATCCACCTCAAAAAGGTATATTTTTATTATATTTAGATGCCAGGGTCAAAAGCCTGAAACCACGATGTGCTTGCACAGGAGTGGTTTTATGGCATCTTTTTGCCTTAACACCACAAGTCAACAGGAGGTATTACAATGTCAGAAGAATTAAAAACATCTAAAGAACTCACAGCAGAAGCCACAACTCAGGCTTCTGAGACACCGGAAACCACCGAAACTGCTGCACCGGAAGAACCGGCAGAATCTATGGCTGACTATGCCGAAGAACTGGAAGCATCTTTCAAACAGATCCATGAAGGTGATATCCTCACCGGAACGGTAATCAGCGTTTCCGAATCTGAGATCACACTGGATCTGAAATATTACACCGACGGTATCATCCGCCTGGAGGATTTCACAAGTGATCCGAATTTTAATCTGAAAGAGGACGTACATACAGGTGATGAAATCTCCGCAACTGTGATCCGCAGAGATGACGGAGAAGGACACATTCTGCTCTCCTCCAAAGAAGCAAATGATATTCTTGCATGGGACAAATTCAAAAAATATATGGAAGAAGGCACCAACCTGACCGTTAAAGTCGGCGGCATTGTAAAATCCGGTGCAGTTGCATATCTGGACGGCATCCGCGGTTTCATCCCGGCATCCAAACTTTCCCTGAACTATGTAGAAGAAGATGAACTGAACGACTGGCTCGGCAAAGAACTGGAAGTCCGTGTCATCAATGCTGACGCAGAAGAAAAACGTCTCGTACTTTCCGCAAGAGAAATCCTGCGTGAAAAAGCAGATGAAGAACGCAAGGCAAAAGTTTCCAACGTTCAGGTCGGACTGGTTACTGAAGGAACCGTGGAAACCATCAAACCTTACGGTGCATTTATCAACCTTGGAAACGGTCTGTCCGGTCTGCTGCATGTTTCTCAGATCTGCGAAAAACGTATCAAAACACCGGCCGCTGTTCTGTCCGAAGGTGATACGGTAAAAGTAAAGATTACTGCGATCAAAGACGGAAAACTGAGTCTGAGCATGAAAGCCCTGAACGATGTAGCCGCAGAGGAAGTAGAAGAAGAAGCTTTCGAACTTCCGGAAACAGAAGCTGCTACTACAAGCCTCGGCTCTCTGTTCAAAAACATCAAGCTTTAACTTTAAGATCAAAAGATGCCATACGAATTGTTCCGTACTTCGTACTCTCACAATTCTACCCTGCATCATACATTAGTACATTCCAACAAAAAACAGGTCTGTTCAAGACCTGTTTTTGTTATTTTCACACACTTTTCACAGAGCGTTCACATTCTATTCATACCTCATTGTTACTATAAAGGCAGTTCAAAAGCAATGCTTTTGATATACTTTCCACAAAGCAATAAATTTTTTCATAATAGCCTCCGATGTACCAGACATCGGGGGCACTCCTCATTCTACAGATATTTCCATGTCAGATTTCACACATTCTCTCTGATATGTTTCTATTTTTCAATCCCCATTCTGGATGCCTGCCCTTCATCAAACGGATGTTTGATCTTTTTGATCTGCGACACATAATCTGCCGCCGCGATCATATCCGCACTTGGTGTATTTCCAGTGAGGATCACTTCCAGTTTGTCCGGTTTCTTTTTCAGGAAGTCAAGTACCAGCTTTTCATCCAGCAGCCCTGCACTGATCGTATAGATCGTCTCGTCCAAAAAAAGAACATCGAAGTCTTCCTCCACCGCTTTCTTCGTCACCTTCTCAAACTGACTGTTATAGAAAGCAAGTCGCTCTTTCTTTTCCTGTTCCGTCATCTGAAAGCTGAATTTTTCCTGCTCCAGCCCGTTCACGATCGCAACATTCTCTATTTTTTCCAGAATGTTTCGTTCACTCGTCTTGTTGTTTTTCATAAACTGATAGATCAGGACGCGGTAACCATAACCGGCTGCCCGCACACAGAGTCCCATTCCTGTTGTTGTCTTTCCTTTTCCATCCCCGAAATAAATATGGACAAGCCCTGTTCCTTTTCGATTCATAATTTCTTTTTACACCTCCTGCATATTTGATCAAGCCGAACTTATCATGGAATCTGACACACGATTCTGGCAGCTTTGCTGACATTCACCTGACAGAATCACTCTGCAGGAGGCATAAGCTTCTACAGATCCAGTTTCATATCGCCGTCTTTGATCCAGCCTTTTTTTCTCATAAATTCGGACACTGCCAGCGTGATCACGGCAGGCAGCACAATCTGAAATACAACAATAATAACCATTGTCATAGTACTTCCGATTTCCGGTGCCATCGTCTGATAGGTCATGATCTGACCAACAAATCCTGCTGTTCCCATACCGGAACCTGTCGCATTGCTTGTCATTTTAACCAGCATCGTGCTGACCGGACCTAAAACGGCACTGGAAACAATCGCCGGAATCCATATGATTGGTTTTCTTACAATATTCGGTACCTGAAGCATGGATGTTCCCACACCCTGTGCCAGAAGACCGGCAACTTTATTTTCACGATAACTTGCCACCGCAAATCCTACCATATTGCAGCAGCAGCCGATTGTTGCCGCGCCGGCCGCAAGTCCGGAAAGATTTAAAATAATACCAAGTGCCGCAGAACTGATCGGCAGCGTCAGGATCATTCCCATCAGCACGGAAACCACAATTCCCATGACAAATGGCTGCTGCTCCGTTCCCCAGTTGATGATCGCACCAAGCCCCGTCATAAATCGGGAAATCGGCGGGCCTACGATCAGACCGACAGCACATCCGGTTACGATCGTCACGATCGGTGTTACCAGAATATCCACTTTTGTCTTACCGGAAACCAGATGTCCCAGTTCAATCCCTGCAAATGCCGCTACAAATGCGCCGAGCGGTTCTCCCGGTCCTGCCAGGACAACGCTTCCATCGACCAGAAGCGAACCTGCCAGGATCTTGCTTGCAAATCCTCCCGTCATACCGGCGGTTGCCGCTGACAGCACGACCAGAGGACTTTCTTTATAGCGATGCGCCACACCGACACCAATGCCGGCACCTGTCATAGCTGCTGCCATTTTACCCATGACAAAAAGCATCTCCCCGATATTTCCGCCGATCAGGTTCCCAATCTGTTGAATTATTGTACCAACAATCAACGTAGAAAACAAGCCTAAAGCCATACCGCTCAATCCATCAATGAAGATGTGATTCAGTAATTTTTTCATTTTCTGCTTTCTCCTTTTTCTTTTTATGTTGTCATTTCATGTGTCTTGTCACCTCAAAAAGGTAGCATATTTTCCAGCTTTTATCAAGAATAATTTCCATCACAGCTCTTTACAGAAAATGCAGTTTATTGTATTATGCTGATAGCAAACACCCAAACTGATATTTTTCAGGAGAAAGGATATATTATGAACTGTAAAAAACTGAAAAAGTCTTTTACCGCTGTTTTCCTGTCCGGCTGTCTCCTTTTGCAGAATTTTCCGGTTCTGGCTGCTTCCGTTGCTTCCGACTGGCTGAAGGAATCTCCCTTTATAAAAAAATCGGACCTGATTTTTTCCTCAGAACCTCAGACCGAAGAAGCCAAAGAAACCCTGGCTTCCTTTTCACAGGAAACAGAGGATACGGCTGAAACCGAATCTGCAGTTGAAGCATCTTCTTCCCATGTATCAGGCTTTTTGATTGCGGGAAGTATTTCTGATAAATTTTCACAGATGTTACAGGAAGCTTCTCCTGCTTCTGTTTATACAACAGGTTCCGTCAGTCAGGACATTTCCTGGAAACAGTTAAAATCAGAGCTGACCAGCCGCATCAACAGCTATTCTTCCAAATGGTCACTTTATCTGAAAGATCTTTCCACCGGAAATGTCATCAGCATCAACGAACGTGCACAGGAATCTGCCAGCCTGATCAAGCTTTACGTCATGGGGGCAGTGATGCAGGAAATCCAGAACGGCAATCTGGAAATGAACGACACGATTTCTCAGCTTTTAGACAAAATGATCACCATCAGTGATAATGAAGCCACAAATGAACTGGTTCGTTATCTGGACAGTGATCATGAGCATAAAAAAGGGATGCAGAAAGTTAACGACTTTATACGCACACAGGGTTTTGAATACACACAGGAATATAACGGTCTGGAGGACACCAGTCTGTGGTATTCGATCGAAACCAAGAACTCCACTTCCGCCAAGGACTGCGGCCGCCTTCTGGAACGGATCTATCGCGGTGAATTTGTATCGCATCTTGCTTCCCATCAGATGGAAGAGCTTCTCCTGAAACAGGAGGTCACCTACAAAATACCATCCACGATACCATCGGAGTCCCACGTTGCCAATAAAACAGGGGAAACCTCAGACTGTGAAAATGATGCCGCGATTATTTATACACCAAAAGGCGATTATATTCTCTGCATCATGTCCTGCGATCTTTCCAGCAAAAGTTCTGCTGTTTCTTATCTGCAGGAAATGTCCTCTCTGATCTACCGCTATTTTATGGACCGGGATGAATCAAAAATTGAGTATCAGATTGATGCTTCCGCGACCGAAAAAACTGCCGGATCAGAGACAGAACCGGAAACAGAAACCGAAGCAGCTGCAGAAACCGAAACAACTGCAGAAACCGAAACAATATCCGAAACGGAGGTTTTGAAAAATCATGCGAATCTGGGGAAAAATTTTTAAAGATAATCATATGCTGCGTGACACGGTCATAGAAGATGAACGGAACGATACACGCACGCACAAAATCTTTGCTGCTCTGGACGAGATCTGTTATGAGTTTGATCTCGGAAAACCGATCTGGCTTGATGCTACTGTTCAGGAATTTAAACGCCACAGCAAAGCCCGCTTTTATCAGGATAATTTTATTGAAGAAATCCCCTTCGATTATCTGGAACTTCATGTAATCGAAGAGGATTAGTCACAGCCTGTGATATTATGTATATCACAGGATTTTTTTTATATTTTCATATACACCATCCAGCAATCGTTCACGCGTCTCTTTCGGCGCCCACGCAATATGCGGTGTAATGATCAGTTTTCCACTGTCCGAAATCCTGCGCAGTGGATTATCGGTCCTCATCGGCTCTTTTGCCAGCACATCCAGTGCCGCTGCTGCGATCTTATTCTCTTCCAGTGCCCAGGCAAGCGCTTCCTCATCTACCATCGCTCCTCTTGCAACATTAATAAAAATTGCAGAACGTTTCATCTGTTCAAATGCTTCTTTATTGAACAGTTTTCTTGTTGCATCATTCAAAGGTGCATGGACGGATAAAAAATCCGAACGCTTCAGCAATTCTTCAAAACTTACCTGCTCATACGGCTGTTCTGTATTTTTTCCGGAAGTGGAATAATAGATCACTTTACAGCCAAATTCCTGTGCGTGCTGTGCCACACGTTTCCCGATCGCACCCATTCCGACAATACCCCAGGTTTTTCCCGCAAGTTCGGAAAATTTCTGTTCGAAATGTGAAAACTGAACGGAGGTGCAGTATGCACCTGACTTTACATACTGGTCATAATATGCCAGTTTATGAAGAACATAGAACATCAGTGCAAATGTATGCTGTGCTACGGCCTCGGTCGAATAACCGGCAACGTTCGCTGACAGGATGCCCCTGCTGTCTGTATATGCACGGTCAATATTATCCATTCCTGTAGCCGTTACAGCTACCAGCTTCAGATGCGAAGCACCTGCCAGCGTTGCTTCATTCATCGGAATTTTATTGATAACAACTACATCTGCATCTCTGACACGTTCCGGCACCAGCTCTGTCGGAGTATCTTCGTACTTCGTTACATGCCCCAGTTCATCGAAACGACTCAGATCCATGTCTTCTCCAAGCGAGATCGTCTCTAAAAATACAATTTCCATAACCGTATTCCTCTCTTTCGTAGTGTTCTTTTTATGACAGAAGCTCTTTAAGGACTTCCCGTATCACACGTTCCTGTTCATCTGAATCCATCTGCCGCAATATCCGTGTACTCTGTTCTTTGGGCATGTCCACGGCAGCTGCCGTCTCTTTTATGCCCTCATGGATCATTCCCAGATTTTCTTTCAGATCCTGCCTCTCCTTCTGGCTTTGTATTTCTTTGCCATTTTTTCCGCTCTTCTTTTTTCGTCCGGGCATGGAAACCATCTTACCGGTGCTGCTTCGTTCTATAGATGCGGCTGCTTCTGAAGCTGCGCTCTGCGTTACAGCGTCTTCTTTGTTTCCAAAGGCAACCTGTGTCTTTGCCATCGGTGCAGAAGGCTGGTACGCACTTCCGGATGCACGAAGTGTAAGCGCATTATCCAGATCATCCTGCAACAGAATTTCCAGAGACTGTCTGGCAAATCCTGTATCCAGAAGTCCATAAACAGCCAGCAGCAAACCTTCTGTCACCAACGTTCCCATCAAATATGTCTGACGCATGCCTCCCGCTGCCTGTGGCTGGCTTATATACCATCCCATAACGCCTGATGCACCGCATAGAACCGCCGCTATTCCTGCCATACGTTTCCATCCATGCAGAGAATTTCCCAGGAAACGATACTCCAGCAGATTTTTTCGGATAAAAGCTCCTGTATTGAACGGATTCACTGCATTTTGTTTCATCCTGCAAATGCTCTGATAACGTTGGCGAAGCTGCTTCATGAATTTTCCTTTCGGCATCCCCTGCCGTCTGACATCCCGCAGTAAAGTGCCATACATTACACGCAGCACTATCTGGCTGACCGCTCCCCAGACACAGATGACCGTCATCGCATAAAATAAAATCGTTTGCCGACTAAAAAACTGTAACATGGATAATCCCCCTTCTGATCCTGCTTTGTTTTCACGTTTCGCTGCTGCAGCAGTCACATTCTCCGGACGAATGTTGCAGGCATCATTATAGCCTCACCTTTTGCATTTGAAAAGCAGAATCGTTCGACAAATCCTGCTCTGCGGATGCGAAAATCGGGGGATTTTTTTATGAAGTTCTTCAGTTTCTGCTTCCTTTTTCTAGTTTTCGCAGGATGCCAGAGCCTTCATCATTCCACGCACCAGTCTGACACTGTGCAGAACCGCCTGCTTCTCAAAAGCCGGATAATCCATGGAAGCACTGTCATCTGCCTTATCAGAAATCGCACGCAGTACCACAAATGGAACCTGATTTAAATATGCCGTCTGCGCAATAGCTGCACCTTCCATTTCCGTACAGTAACCTGCGAAAAGAGTCGAAATCTTTTTTTTTGTTTCTTTGTCTGCAACAAACTGATCTCCGCTGACAACTCTTCCATGAAATACCTGAATCTCCGGATTAACCTCTTTACATACTTTCTCAGCCAGTTCTGCCAGCTCCTGATCTGCCCCAAAAGAGAAAACATCCATCTGCGGAATCTGTCCTTTTGGATATCCAAAGCTTACCGCATCCATATCATGATGTACCAGATCACTGGAAATAACCAGATCTCCGATATTGATCTCTGCCTTCAGAGAGCCTGCAATTCCTGTGTTAATGACAGCCTTTACATCAAACACATCCACCAGGATCTGTGCACAGACTGCAGCATTGACTTTTCCGACACCACTGCGCACGACAACCACTCTCTGGCCTTCAAGAATACCTTCACAAAATTCCATACCGGCTTTTTTTACCAGATGTTCGACCTGCATCTGCTCTTTCAGTTCCTGAACCTCAACTTCCATTGCTCCTATAATCCCTATTGTACCCATTGCCTGTCTCCTTCTATTATAATTCAAGAATGTCTTTCATACTGTTTCTGTTTAACACTTCTATTTTTACCGTAAAAACGCAGACCTGTCAAAGGGATTTTTTCTCACGCACTTGCATCCTTTCCCTAAAATGCGTATAATCAGAAGCAGCTATCAAAAACAACAGCTCAGGAGGTTAGTCTATGCAGGTATATAGAACAAGAGGTGTCTGTTCCCAGGCGATTCAGTTTGAACTGGATGGAGACACAATCAAACACGTAGATTTTATTGGCGGATGTTCCGGAAATACACAGGGTGTAGCCCGCCTTGTAGAAGGTATGAAAGTAAAAGATGCCATTGCAAAACTGGAGGGCATCAAATGTGGTCCAAGACCAACTTCCTGCCCGGATCAGCTTGCAAAGGCATTAAAAGAAGCGATGAACGCTTAATTTTAAAGTCTCACGTGCGTTCGACTTGAATTTTGTCTGCACAGTAAAAAGCCCAGTTCAAAAATGCCATCGACATTTTGAACTGAGTTTTTTCTTTTCTATCTGTCCCACTTGTCACAGAGGGAATTGATCTGACTGGTAAATCTTGCCAGATCTTTGTTTGCACCGCCTTCGTTATGACGGATAACGGTAAGCAGCCTCTGACCTGCAGCAAGCAGTCTCGCAAATGGTGTATTTGCCTTTGCTGCTTTGGACAATGTTTTCTCTGTTTTCACTACATGAACCGGCTGACTCTCTTTTTCACAGACACCTGTTGCAAGATTATAGATCGTACCGCTGTAAGGCGCCGTTGCGTCAAGCTGCATCTCATTTTTCAGTCGTTCGGTAAAGAGCTGGCACACGCTGTCCTCGCCATGAATAACAAAGACTTTCTCCGGCTTTTCTTCAAAACTTCCGATCCATTTCATAAGTCCTGCATTATCCGCGTGTCCGCTGATACCGGAAAGTCTGCATATCTCTGCCTGCACTTCTATTTCCTCTCCAAACAGGTTTACGGATTTTGCCCCTTCTAATATGATACGTCCCAGTGTACCCTTTGCCTGATAACCTACAAACAAAATCGTACTTTCTCTTCTCCACAGATTATGTTTTAAATGATGCCGGATTCTTCCCGCCTCACACATACCGCTGGCGGAAATGATAACTTTTGGCCGCTCATCAAAATTGATCATTCTTGAGTCGTCACTGGTCACTGACGTTTTCAGGTTTTCAAAGCCGATCGGGTTGATTCCCGCACGGACCAGTTTGCTCGCTTCCTCATCAAAATCTTCATACATATGTTTCATAAAGATGCGGGTTGCTTCGATTGCCAGCGGACTGTCCACGTAAACCTCAAAATGATCATGTCCGTGTATCAGTTTGTCTTCTTTTATTTTGCGGATAAAATACAGCAGTTCCTGCGTACGTCCCACTGCAAAAGACGGAATGACCACATTGCCTCCCCGATCAAATGTTTTCTGGATAATCCCTGAGAGTTCTTTCACGTAATCCGGAACCTCCCCATGACTCCGGTCTCCGTAAGTAGACTCCATAACCACATAATCTGCATCTTTGATGTACTGCGGATCACGGATCAATGGCTGATTGAGATTTCCGATATCTCCGGAAAATATGATTTTCTTCTCCACACCATCTTCTGTGATCCATATCTCTATGGAGGAAGATCCCAGCAGATGACCCGCATCCACAAATCTTATGCATACTCCATCTGCCACATTAATTTTTTTGTCGTAATCGCAGCCGATCAGACAGCCGATCGCACCAACTGCATCATTGATATCATACAGCGGAACTACTTCTGCTCTTCCGGCTCTCTGTCCTTTTCTGTTTTTCCACTCTGCTTCGAACATCTGAATGTGCGCACTGTCCCGCAGCATAATATCGCACAGATCCGCTGTCGCTTTTGTTGCAAAAATCTGTCCGCGGAATCCTCTCTGGTACAAAAGTGGAAGCTTTCCGGAATGATCGATATGTGCATGTGTCAGAAACACCATATCAATATCACTGGCAGCAACCGGAATCTCCTGATTTTCAAACTCATCCGGTCCCTGTTCCATTCCGCAGTCAATCAAAATATTTTTCCCACAGGCTTCCAGATACGTACAGCTTCCTGTGACCTCATGTGTTGCCCCCAAAAATGTAATCCTCATAAAAACACCTTCTCCCTGTTTTATGTTTCCCCCCTGGCATCATTTTATCATATATTTTGATTTTTTAGTACCAGAAGAATCCACTTCTTTTATTTATTTTTCTGCATTTTAGATATAAAAAATCCAGACCCGCAAACACCACATTTTTCTCCGGTCAAATATACGCGATTGCGTCCTGACTGTGAAAGAATTTCTGTGATAAATTCTCCTGTATTTGCACATCCGAATGGTAGTATATAATAATGATTTAACTCTTTGCGTGATTCCCCAATCCACGCGCCGAAAACTGCATCTGTTTTTTTCACATCCCCTGTCATAGAAATGTAGCGGATCTGATCTCTTACTTCAAAGAAATCCGATTTTATTGCTTCTGAATATTTTGTAACCGATATATTGCCAAGAAGCATCGCACCGACTGTATAGCCTTTTCCCGTACTTTGATTATGTCCTTTACAGACATCAAAATCATTATACAGCCCACATCTGGCACAACACACAAGATTTTCCATATCGATTCCCGGACTGCAGCACATCGTCTGATCAAATGACCGGACACTCATCAGGCAATCCGTTGTTTTCCAGTTAATTTTCGTCTCTCCGGCAAACATTACAAGGAAACTTCTCTCATCCGTTCCATAGCAATGTATCCTGAACTGCCAGAAATCCTTTTCATCATACAGCGAACTTCCCGGCTTCATTTCCACCACACGTTTTACTCCGGCTTTTTGAAGCTCCTTCACTGTTTTTTCCTGATTTCCCGGAAGAACAACCTGTTCCACACGATTCTTTTTGACAAATTCCATAAGTTGCGCGATGGTCGCCCTGCTTCCATCTCCCACTGCCAGCATCCTGACTTCTCCCTGATATCCGGAAAATCCCTTCCCGAACTCTGTTTCCGAAGAAGCCTCTTCTTTGCCGCTGCAAAGATAGCAGGCTACCCAGCTTTCTTTTGTCTCTGAATCTGCAATTCCAATAGAATACATCACTCCTTGTGAAACATTTTGAAACATGTTTTTAAAATATTTCGTCCGCATACGCTCTCTCCCCTTGCCTTGCAATTCAAAAGCATGATGCAACCATACTTCCTTTGCAGAACAAGCCCGGCATAACTGCAAAGGAGGGAATCCCCGCGCATGGTATGCATAGTTTTTGTTTTGGCATATTTATAATTCTTTCGTTATATTTTTGAATAGTTTCTTATTATCTCTGCCTGTTTCCGACAGAAAACCGACCGCTGTGAAAGGTAATGTAATATGTAATCAATCATGAAAAACAGTCACAACATGCCGGCCTGGCTTGTTTTTAATATTCCGCAGCGTGAAACTAAAATCCTCTGCGCTGCTTTTCGTGGACACAAACTACTTCGCACGCTAATACATTTAATGAACTCACACACTTTACTTAAATTCGTTTACACATATTTCCCACGCTGTAGATTGTTAACCGATGTAGAGACTTTCGCTTATTGATGTACCTCTCTCAGTTCTTCCATTCTTCGTCGCACTATGGAATGAAACCACCCGGTAATAATACCCTTTTTTAACACTGACAGTATCATCTACCGTAACAGTACTTACATTCTTCGCTGTTTTACTTCTCTCCGTAACATAAACCCAGGTAGATCCCTGCAATCTCTGCAGGTTTACCTCTGCTTCAACAGAATCACACTTTACATAACAATCTGTGGTAGCCATAATATAGGCGGATTTAGAACTTTTTTTTGCAATTCCTGCACTGCCCATCGCATAGTAATCACCAAGCGGTGCCACTTCAGAAGTTGGATCATCAAAATTCCATTTGAACAGTTCTGTCACTTCTGTACTGTCATTATTGCTAACAACAGAGCTGTTAATCACCGAAGCATTTGCCGGCTGTGCTGCATATGCACTCAATGGCATCACCAGCATACAGGCAGATACTGCCAGCATGGTCTTTAATGTTTTCCTCATATCTTTTCTCCTCCTTTGCCTTCGTTTTTTACATTACACTATAATAAACGTTTCAGAAAGAAAAAAGTGACGCGTCAAAACATAATTTTTTCAATTATTTGATCAAATTCTTCTTTTTCCATCTTTCCCATCAGTAAATAATAGGTATCATTGTAGTTAAATTCCGCTTTATAATAATCTTCATCTTCATTCCCCTTCAGATTTTGTACCGGAATATCGAGTTCCAGATACCGGTCATACACATTATATTCACTCAATATTTTTCCGTCTACATCCAAAGTTTCCTGCATGCTGGCAGACTCTTTATTCATATACACAAAAAACTGATAACCGTTCTCGTCCGTATAAATCATTCTTGCATGACGCATATCTTTATTTATGACGCATGTATCGTATATCCATTCCTCAGATTTATATACAAAACTTGGTACATCTATCCCAGTCTCTTCTTTTATCTTCTGCCTGTCATTTTCTTCTCTTCCCTGCAAAGCCTTATCATCAGTTTTGTCAATAAATACTCGTTGTCCTCCACTCGTAAATTTTCCCAATATGTTTATCACATACTCCCGATTTGCTTTTACTCCAAAACCTGCCATCAGCATCCCGACAACTACCACAATCCCTGCCGTACGACGCATAATGACTTTTCGTTTCTTTTTCCATCTCTGCTCAATCTTTGCCAGCCTTCGTCCCCTCTTCAGTGCTAACTGATCCTCTTCCGGCAACAGGTCATAGATTTCTTTCTTGGTTTCTTTCTGATAGGCCTCGTCGTCCCATTTCCCTTCTTTCTGAAGCTGCCCTATGATCTTCCCCAGTAATTCCGGTGCATCTTCTTTCACATCATCCAGTTTTTCATCACTTTCCAGTTCTCTTGCGATTCTATTTCCCTCTTTTATAAAATCACTCCGAAAGCGAACAGCAAATTCCGATTCCTGCCGTTTTTCCCGATCCTGGCAGGAATTGATATTTGTGATTTTCCCCTTACTCTTTTTCATAATTCCTCTCGTCCCTTCTTGACTTTTTCTAATAACCGTATAATATGATAGATGTATTAACTTTAGTATGTTCCCTTTAAAACAGAGCATTCTTATCTGCTTTAAAGGCAAAATACCAAAACAAAACAGGGAGGACAACCATGAAACGCATTATTTTAACTGGCGGCGGTACTGCCGGTCATGTCACACCGAATATCGCACTGCTTCCAAAGCTGCGAGAACTGGATTACGATATTCATTATATAGGTTCCTATGAAGGAATTGAAAAGAAACTCATCGAAGATGCCAATGTACCTTATTATGGAATTGCATCCGGAAAGCTGCGTCGTTATTTTGATCCAAAAAACTTTTCCGACCCGTTTCGTGTACTGCAAGGCTATGGTCAGGCACGCAAACTTCTCAAAAAACTGAAACCGGACGTTATTTTTTCAAAAGGCGGATTTGTAGCGGTTCCGGTTGTATTGGCCGCAAAACACCTGCATATCCCGGTTATTATCCATGAATCCGATATGACTCCCGGGCTTGCAAACAAGATTTCTCTTCCGGCCGCAACCAGGGTATGCTGCAACTTTCCGGAAACTATGCGCTTTGTTCCAGAAGGCAAAGCCGTACTGACCGGCTCTCCTATCCGTGAAGAGCTGCTGCACGGAAACAAGCTGGCTGCTTTAAGTCTCTGTGGGTTTACAGCAAACAAACCTGTCATTCTTGTAATTGGAGGAAGCCAGGGTTCTGTCGTTGTTAATGACGCTATTCGTGGTATCCTGCCGGAACTTTTAAAAACCTATCAGGTCATTCACCTCTGTGGTAAAGGAAAATTAGATTCAACAAAAACAGATATGGAAGGCTACATCCAATTTGAATATGTAAAAAAAGAACTTGCTGATTTATTTGCTCTTGCAGATATTTGTATCTCCAGAGCCGGTGCAAATGCCATCTGCGAACTACTGGCTCTCAGAAAACCTAATCTTCTGATTCCTCTTTCTGCAAATGCCAGCCGCGGTGACCAGATTCTCAACGCAGAATCTTTTGAAAACCAGGGTTTCAGTGAAGTTCTTACAGAAGAAAATCTGGCACCGACTATTATGCTGCCAATCATAAACAAACTGTACGAAAAACGTGCCGACTATGTTGCAGCTATGGAAAAAAGTGGTCAGAGCGATGCCATTTCAAAGATCATCTCTCTGATCGAAGATGTGACTTCTCAAAAACATTAAAGTTCCCGATACTCTTCCCCATATTTTTTGCGAAGATGCCTTCTGGCTCTATATAATTTTGCCCGAAGCACTTCAACCGTCAGGTTGAGGTGCTTTGCGGCTTCTTCGTAACTCATCTGTAAAATACAAATATCCGTGATCACATCATACCATTCCCGATGCTCTGCATACAATTCCTCTAAAATACGTTCTGTGAAACTGATATGAGATAATTTGCTGACAACGCATTCTGCGTTATCCTCATATATCAGCATCACTTCTTCCATTGGCTCAGAACTATATACGCTTTTTCTTATATTCTGCTTTCGATAATAATCGTATGTCATGTTCTTCGCAGTCAATAACAACCACGGTTTTATCAAATCATCATCAATCATGTTCATACGTTCAAAATAATATAAGAACACTTGCTGACATACCTCTTCTGCCAACATCTCATCACCGGTTCGACTAATCACCATTTTTCGCACAAGTTTGTTGTATTTATGAAAGACTTTTATGAATTTTTGTTCGTTCATGTTACTCTTCTCCCTGTCGACAGCCGGCACTTATGCTTGCTTCCATTTTTGCAGAATTTCTTCTCTTGCTTCGTCTGTAAGTGTTCCTGGTTTCCATGAAACTCCTGCTCCGTCTTTGTCATAACGCGGGATCAGATGGATGTGAAAATGAAATACTGTCTGTCCGGCAGTTGTTCCATTATTCTGTACAATATTAAAACCATCACAATCAAAAACTTTTTTCATCTTTGTTGCCATCTTCTGTGCAAGTACAAAGGCTTTCGCTTCGATATCTTCCGGGATTTCAAAAAGATTGGCGAAATGATTCTTCGGCAGAATTAACGCATGTCCCTTTGTTGCCGGTCCCAAATCCAGAATTACACGAAAATCTTCATCCTCATACAGCGTAGCTGATGATATTTCACCATTTGCGATTTTACAAAAAATACAGTTATCATCTCTCATAAGTCATTTCCCCTTCCTTTTGGTTGTCATCAATAAAGCAGTATTGCCCTTGTTTATGCCCTGTTTTCTTGTCTGCTTTATCTGTATCTTATATGTTAATGCTTTTCTTTTTCAATTTCAATATACTTTCTCAATTTTTCGCAATTTTTCATATTTTTTGTTTATTTTTAACAAAAACCAATTATTTATGCATATTTTGTCGAATTTTGTCGAAGATATATGTTTGCCTTTTCTCTTTTTCAATGCTACACTGTTTCCAGTATTTGGAAATCTGGAGGCAAAATTATGACAGAGTTTTCTTCTCTTGAACAACAATTAAATGACTGCCGGTTTGCTCTTTCAAAAGTTTCACACGAAATACGTAATCCGGTTACACTGATAAACAGCTATCTTCAGCTACTGGAAAAATCACATCCGGCACTGAAACAGGACAGTCTGTGGTCTGATCTTACCGAAGAAATGTCCTTTCTTCGTCATCTTTTAGATGATCTTTCCTGCTATAACAACTCCTGCCACTGTCAGTTTTCCAGTACAGAAATGACTCCATGGCTTTTAAAATTATCAGAATCTGCCTGTCTGATTTTTCCGGATACTCCGGTTTCCTGCCATGTTTCTATCCCTGAAAATCTCCCGTGTCTGAAAATTGACACTTTAAAGCTCAATCAGGCATTGATCAATCTGCTGCGCAATGCTTTTGAGTCAGCTCTGCACGAAATTACTTTTTCTGCTGTCCAAAAAGACCGGGAGCTGCAGATTGACATCATAAATGATGGCCCTCCTGTTGATTTTTCTCAGTTAAATGAACTGTTTAAACCCTTTGTTACCACAAAAGAAAATGGCACAGGTCTCGGATTGCCGATTGCAAAGGGAATCATAGAAGCTCATGGCGGTACACTCGCTTTTCTTTCCCCCTCAGAAGATGAACGTTCTAATCGTAAGTCAGATACTCATCTTCAGATTGTTTTACCCCTATGCTGAGAATCATGCATAACAGAAAACCAAAAACCAGTCCACCTATATGTGATGCATTGTCAACACCGATGCTGGTATAACCCTGGAAAACAGACAGCACGATCATAAGCACAAATTTTCTTCCGGAAATATCATCTAATTTTCCTTTGTTTTTTATGATCAGCCATAAAATTGCACCGATTACAGCGAAGATTGCACCCGACGCACCTGCTGAAACCGGGTATTCTGTTCTTTTTAAATCCATATATACCGACAGACAGTTGCCGGCGATTCCACCACCAAAGTAAATCAGAATATACCTCAGCTTTCCGAGTTTCTTTTCCAGAACATCTCCCATAAAAATCAGAACCACCATATTATTAAACAGATGCTCCAGTCCAAAGTGAAGAAACATACTGGTAATCAGAAGATAATACTTTCCTTCCTGCACAATATACGGTGCATAACTTGCCCCATGTCTTACCATAAAATCTACATTTTCCGTATCTCCCATAAAACTTAAAATCAGAAACACTGCAATATTTATGATAACAATCGTAAGATTTACCACAGAGCGTGATTTTAAAAAATCTTTTATTTCATCCATGCTGCATCCTCCTGTTGTATTTACTTGCTGTTTACTTTTCCTGCAAGTATACTACAGGAAGACTTTTGCCCGCAACCGGATATTTATACAGGATTGACTGACATCTGAAAAATATATTCCACATTAGCAAAAGATACATGATCACCCTGCTGCAATTTTACTTTTTCTGTACCGATCAGTTTTCTTCCATTTATATAAGTTCCATTTGTAGAATCTAAATCTATTATATAATATTCACCTTCTTCTTTTTGGATCCTTGCATGCACACGGCTGATCACATCCTGTGCAATACAAACATCCGCCTGACGTTCTTCCTTTCCAATTCTGGTTTCATCCTTATAAAGCAGAATATTTATATTTTCCTCCGGTTTCAGACTGACCAGCATCGCCATGTGTGTATTTTCCCCTTCACGAAGTACACACGTTCCCATGTCCTCTGAAAAATCATCAAATTTTTGTTTCTTTCGAAAAAGATTTGATGGCAGGTCTTCTTTTTTCCATGTAATCCTGTATGCTAAAATTCCAAGTATCAGAAACCAGATTCCTCCTGCCTGAATCAGGCTGATCCATCTTTGCCGCAACAAAATACCGGTGACGATAAATGCTGCACTCAAGCATACTGTATACCAGATAATCCTTTTCGAAAACTGTATATGCTTTTGTTTATGTACTTTTTTCTTCTTTTTCCTGCCTCTGTCCTCTCCCCGGATTTCTTCTTGAATCTCCCACGGTATCTCTTTCGGTATTTCTTTCGGTATTTCTTTTAAAATTTCTTTTTGGATTGTTTCAGCAGCTGCTTCTTCACAAAATGAATCTTTTTCTAATTTTTCCTGAATTCTTTCTTCTGTCTTTCCTTTTGTTCCTTCGACTTTTGGCTGTTCTTTTTCTATCTGATATGCCATTTGTAAAATCTCGGAAATCCGATAATTTTCTTCGGATGCTTTGCTATAGATTTCGTATCCCAGACGTACTGCCTGCTCATCACTGTGATCCAGCCTCTTTAAAATATATTCTGCCAGCACCCGAAAATTATCCGTAACATTTCCCTGATAAGAGGGAAGATAACACATATTCCATGTTCTGGTCTGCAGGTCAAAAAACAGATATTCCGGCTCAAATAAAAGCTGATTTTCGTCCAGAAGATAGCGATCTGCATGTTCCAGTGCCTTTTTTATATCATACAAAATATCTGTAATGTCTTCCCTGTTTAACAGTGTTTTTTCAAATTTTCGAAACATTGGCTGCATTCCTGTAATTTCATAAAAGAATACCGCTTTTCCATCCATCATGCGTTTGTTGCATTTCAAAATATGTGGTATCTGATTCCCTATGATCATTCTTACCTGATATTCTTCTCCTGTCACCATCCCTGGTGCATCCAAAACCATATAATTATGATCCTTGTCCCTTCGATAAGAAACATCCATGTTTTCACCCCTCTGTCAGACGTTTTAAATTTCGATATTTCTGTATTTCTTTTTTTGCATTTTTTCCCGGTATCTTTATATCACACGCTACTGAAAATCTGTTTTTTGTCAAAAAAGACGCTGTTATACCTGGAAAAGAAAAATTCCCTTTCACCTGCACCTGCGCATAACCGCCCTTTCTCATCACACTTCCGAAAACACCCTGACTTGCCAGAACTCCCTGCCAGTTTATACTATTTTTTCTTTCTTTATCTACAAGAACCTCAACGGCAGCAGTTCTCGCTTTATTTTCAATCCATGCCCTGTCATGCTGATAAAATCCCATATAGATCAAAGCGATCAGAAGCGGCAGGAAAATCATCATCAGCAAGGTGGCCTCCACAGTAAAACTTCCCTGGCACTTCTTTTCTTTCCTTTTTTGTTTTTCCGACAATATTCTTTTACTTCCTTTCTGACTTCTGTTTTCCATTTTAAGCCCCCTTTTGTAATATCCAGACACAGATATACCCTGCACACAAATATGGCAAAAACGGTACGCCCGTTTTATATGTTCTCTTTTGAAGTACCAGCATAAAAACTGACACAGCAGAGCAGAAAAACAGTGCGTAAAACAGCATTGCAAATGTTTCTCCCAAACCAAGATAAACTCCGCATACCAGAACAGCCATACCATCGCCGTATCCAACTGCCTGTCTTGTTGCATAACTGCATGCCATTAAAAACAATCCCGGTAATATTCCACACAGCCTTTCAAAAATCATTTCATTTTCCACAAAAAAGAGCAGAACCATCCCCATCACTCCAAATACCCGGATACTCCATAATAACACTCTTCTTTCTCGTATATCCCAGTATGCATTGAGCAGCAGAAAAATAGTGACCAGACTGTTTTCAATCCATTTTTCCATAACTTTTATCCTCCACATTTTGAACAGGGCCGCAAATGCCCTGTCTCCGTTACCGGTGTTTCTTTTATTGTCCTTTTCAGTCCGCTGCATGACAGATCCGCATGATAGCGATTTCCGGTATCTGTAATATATACAGAAGAACCTGTTCCAGATCTGCAGCATGAACATGCATAATATTTTTCACCATAACGGTTTCTCTTTGCCGCAGCATCTGATGCCAGGATCTGTTGTATCGAAAGCTTCAGATGCGTACATTGAAGGCTTTTATGATATACACTTCCGTGTTCTGTCACATAAACTGTTTGCTTTCCTGCCTGACCTACACCTGCTGCATGTTCTTTTCGAAAATCTCTTCCTGTCCATGCACGCACACATGCTCTTTGTAAAATCTGTGGACTTCCAAAAGCAAAAAATGGTACTTTGCTCTGTATACGATAAGCAGCTACAAGATCTATTTCCTCTTTTTCCATAAATGTGGAATATCCCAGATGAAAGTTTTTTAATCCGTTTGCTTCTTTTTGAAGTGCTGCATATGCATATCCACTTGAAATGCCTCCTGCAAGGCTGCTGTTTTTTCCATCTCCATTTTCAGAAGCATACGCAAAAACCGCCATCTCCTTTGCTGTTTTACAGAGTGCCTGCTCCATTGCCCCTGTTTTTCCCATAAACGATACAAAACCAAGAACCCCAATCATCAAATACAGAAACAATGGCAGAACCAGTGCCGCTTCTATGGTAAGACTCGCACTTAAGGATGCCCTTTCGGACTTTTTTACATAATACGGGAAATGGGTATGACGACCGAGAGCCTTTGCCTCCTTTTTGTATAGATTTGAATTTTTAACAAAACTCCTGTGCTTTGTTAAAACCGCAGATAGGTTGTTCGAAAAATTGGATTTTTTTATGTTTACGCGATCTTTTTTCCGAAAGGACATCCTTAAGCGTCGAGTAGACTTTGTCTCGACTTTTTCACATCCTTTCATCATATATTGTTTTGCGATGAGAGGTTCAAGTCTCAAAAGCCCCTCACAGAACCGCACGTGCCCTATTAAGGCATACGGCTCTTCAATAAGCCATTTACCTAATACGCACTTTTCAGATATATCCTTGGATACTCCAGTGGATGTATCTTTAGAATATTCATATATTTCTTCCACGTCAGCCAATACGTTTGGTCTCTGCGTCTCTTGCTTTTCCATAACTCCTGTCTCACATATTTGTAATATTTTTGCAAACCTATGTAGTTCCCATAGATTCCATAATATCTGTAATGCCCCGTCAGTTTCACATTCAACGCTTCTATGGTATCGGCTATGCTTTCGTGCATGTGCTCCCATAACCATTTCTTGACTGCTTCTCTTTTCATTTTCAGCTTCTTCCTGCTTGTTCTATGCAGTACACAGTACTTGCCCCAGTGACTTGTCGCATTGTAGTGTGTAAAGCCGAGAAAGTCAAAGGATTCCTTTGTTCCCTTGTATCTGCCAAATGGTAGAATTCTGCTTTTATCCTCTGCAATTTCAAGACTGAATTTACGCAGTCTTTCTATCAGAAGCTGATAAAACCTTTGTGCTTCATTCTCGTATTGGAACAGACATACAAAATCATCTGCATAGCGTACCATGTACATTTCTCCCTTAAACTCATACTTTTTCACATAATCAAACCATGTATCTAAGGTATAGTGCAGATACACATTTGCCAGCACTGGCGAAATCAGACCGCCCTGTACTGTTCCAGCTTCTGTATCCAGTCGCTTACCATCCTCCATAACTCCCCCTATCAGAAATCTCTTGATATATCTGATGAAGTTCTTATCTGCTATGTCATGCTCAAGAAATTTTATCATCCACTCATGGTCTAGGTTATCAAAGAATCCCTTGATGTCTGCATCTAAAATGTAATTGACCTTGTCTGCCATGATGTGTTTGTTTACTCTTTGAATGGCATCGTGACAACTTCTGTTTGGACGAAACCCAAATGAAAACTCCTTGAACTTAGGCTCGTAAATCGCTTCCAGTATCTCTTTAAAGACACCTTGAACGACTTTATCCTCAAATGACGGTATGCCGAGTCCTCGCATCTTGCCATTACCTTTTGGGATATAGGCTCTGCGCACGGGATATGGTTTATAGGAAAACTTCTTCATTCTGACAAGCAGACTCTCTATGTTTTCCCCTAAGTTCTCTCCGTATTGCTCCTTGGTTATTCCATCCACTCCTACTGCTTTCCCTTTGGGTTGTTTGTTGTAGGACTCTTTGAGTGTGTCACTGTTGACATATTTCATTAGCGACTGAACTCTGCCATATCTTTCTACGAGACTGGCTATTTCTGCTTTCTCTTTTTCCATAGATTTTATGCCTCCTGTGCTCTCTATGTTTTGATTGCAAAAGCAACTTATTGTCCGTCCCTTCCCTCCAGCGTCATTACTGCTTTCATCAGTACTATGGACGAATCCGACTCCTCAATGGTCTTCGTTCATACTCACCATTGCATTGGTCGATATTCCCTACTGTCTCATGTACAGAACCATCCAGGTCTCCCAGGTATGTCAAATATAACGATATCAGGTATGCCATGCTCTAGGACTCCGGTGTGTTTTCATAGTCTCGCTTTAACGACTAATCCTTGTTGGTGACCCAAGGAGGTAGCAGACCACCCCACACAATTGATATTTCTAACGAAGCTCAATCACTTCACGCTTACGCATTACGGCGTTCCTGTTCCCTGTCCTACGCTTAAACACCATTGTTAGCCTTTGGTGTTCCAAGGACTCGGTACTGGCGACTTGCTAAGTCTTACCAGACTGGATTCCCACCAGTTATATATTTGGCACCGAACTGGCGCACACCTCCATAACCATATTATACAGACAAATCCATGTTCTGAAAAGCAACTTGCTGTTGCCATGCTCTGTCTATATGATTTGATTATCACTCTTTGGTCATGACTTTCTTACACCAGGTTCTAGTCTTACAGTGAGGATATTTTAACCATGAAATCTTCTGTACTAATATCCGGAGAAGCCATGTATCCTGGATTGCCTCCACTTTCCCCCGTAAAAGAAGGACCAAATGCAATGGTAAGATATCCTTTTTCAGCCATCGCCTGCGCGTATAATCCGGAACACTGTTCTTTGACTGCACCAAATGGTCCACTTACGGCAATCGCAGGATATTTCCCAGATGTATTTTTCGGTTTATACAAATCTGCGGCAAGTGTGATTCCATAACGATTTACAAATGTCACTTTCTTATGGTCTACTTTTTCACTCTGTGGAAAAGTTTTATCCCATTCAGATACCAGCTTTAATTTTTCTGTTTTTAACATATTTAACATCCTCCATATGCAAAATTTCTTGTAATTACACTAACAATAGTATATGATATAAATATCTTACAACCTAAAGTTAACTTTAGGTCAAGCATAAATTTGAAAGAAGGTTTTTTATGTATACAATCGGTCAGGTCTCTGCAATGTTTAATCTTCCTGTTTCTACATTAAGGTATTATGACAAGGAAGGCTTTTTCCCTAATCTGGAACGCAAGGGAAATATCCGTTATTTCAGCGATAATGAATTAGAAGCACTTCGTATCATTGAATGTCTGAAGAAATCCGGTCTTGAGATAAAAGATATAAAGCAATTTTTTATCTGGGTATCTGAAGGCAGCTCCAGCTATGAAAAAAGGAAAGAATTATTTGAAACCAGAAAATCAGCTGTTGAAACTGAAATTCAGGAACTTCAAAAAACTCTCTCCCTCTTAAAATTCAAGTGCTGGTATTACGAAACAGCAATGAAAGATGGTAACGAAGATGCTATAAATGCCATGTTGCCTGACAAACTTCCAAAAAATATACAGAAACTATATGATAAAGGGCATGACTGATTTTTGCTTTCTCCAATAGCGCTCCTTTAGCTCCCATCGTAAACGCGATGGCGCTACTGCGGATAGAGAGC
>OHCN01000307.1_pt1 | contig 25572 bp, 17 predicted proteins | sample 1566761 | NCBI WGS metagenome assembly OHCN01 (sample SAMEA3879568, study PRJEB24766) | human gut metagenome | biome: human-associated habitat; feature: feces | place: USA | collected 1985/1987 | reverse complement strand
ATTTCACATCTCGTTCTCCAATCTCAATACGCTGGATGAACAGCCGCAGCAGCTCCGGCGTCAGCTCGTCGATGGCGGTGTACTGCTTCGCCTTCTCAACGAACGTGTTCACGTTGGCGGAGGCGGCTTTCAGCTTTTCCAGCCGGGCCTCCTTTTCGGGGATCTGTTCCTCCAACGCTTTCTGTTCGACGGTGTAATCGCCCGCCAGCATCCGGTACTGCTCATCGGTCACCCGCCCCAGCACGTTGTCCTCATAGAGCCGCTTGAACAGCTTGGACAGTTCCTCTCTGCGCCGCCGCATGGTATCCAGATCTTTTTGGATCGTGTTCATCTCACGCCGCAACTCCAGCGTATTCTTGCTGCCGATGTAGGCGGCGAACTGCTTTTCCTTCATCCGCGCGAAGTGCGTCACCCGGCGCAAGTCCTCCAGCACAACGACTTTCAGCTCAAACTCCCGAATGTGGTGCGGCGTACAGACGGTCTTGCCCTTTTTGCCGTAGGTGTAGCATTTGAAGTTGTACTCCGTCCGCTTCATCGTGCTGGCTCTGTGCAGCACCAGCGGCCTACCGCAATCCGCGCAGAACACCAGTCCAGAGAAGATGTTCGGCTCGTCCATGTGCTTGGGGACACGCTTTTTGTGCTGACGCACCTCCTGCACGATGTCCCACTGCTCCTGTGTGACAAGAGCTTCGTGGGTGTTCTTCACCACGAACCGCTCACTTTCGGGGCGCTCCACACGCTGCTTGTTTTTGTAGGAGATCGTAGTGGTACGAAGCCCAACCGAGTGTCCGAGGTAGACCTCATTGTTCAGAATGCTGGTGACGCTGTTGGAAGACCACAGGCAGGGTCTGGTGGTGTCCAGTCCTCGATGGCTTTTCCCGGTCTTGCGGTAGTAGGCGTTGGACGGGTTCACCACCTGCTCTTTGGTGAGGATGGTGGCGATTCGCTTGGGGCCGTTTCCAGCGGCGCAGAGGGAGAAGATGCGCTTCACCACAGGTGCGGTGTCCTCGTCCGGAACCAGCGTGTTGGCGTCACCATCACTTTTCCGGTAGCCGTAGGGCGGTCTGCCGCCCAGCCGCTCTCCCTGCTCCGCTTTCATTTTCATGACCGCGCGGACCTTGCGGCTGGTATCCTTGGCGTGAAGCTCGTTGGCCCAGTTGCGGATGGGGTTGAAGTCATTGCTGCTCTCCACTGTGGAATCCACACCATCGTTGACAGCGATGAAGCGGACATTCTTCTGGGGAAAATATATCTCCATGTAGTAGCCCACCTGAAGGTATTCACGCCCCAAGCGGGAGGCGTCCTTTACGATGAGGTTCGCCACCTGTCCCGCTTCGATCATCTCCACGATTTTTTTCCATGAAGGCCGCTCGAAGTTCGTACCAGAGTAGCCGTCATCCGCAAGGAAGATGGTGTTCTCGAAGCCCTTTTCTTTTGCGTATTTCTCCAGCAGGGTACGCTGGTGCTGAATGCTGTTGGACTCTCCGGCCCGCTCGTCCTCCTGACTGAGCCGCCCGTAGAGTACGGTGTATTGCTGATTTTCTTGACCTGCCATAGTTACCTCCTTTTCGTTGGGGCAGGCCGGTACGGTAACAGGAAGTATACCGCACCGGCCTCCGCAAGTCTACTGAAACTTTACTGCTCATGATTCTCCCGCTCTAACTTCGTGTCGATAAGCTGCAGGAGCTTGTCTGTGGGTGTTGCCGATGCGCCGCCAGGGAATACGGAGGTCACAAGAAAGCACTTCCCACCGACCAGCATCGCCCGTTGACGGGTGAGGTCATCGCCCTCCCATTTGGCTGTGCTGTCACGGAACAACGTTTCCACGCCGCCGTCCTCGGAGCGGCGCAGGATGACCTGCTCCGGCCGGTAAGCACCGAGGATGCCCGTGTCACGATAAATTTCCCAATCCTGTTTCATCCTAATCCTCCCATGGTTTGCTCATGCTGTTGCTTTTTCTGTTCTTCCCGTGCGGCGTGTTCGTCCAATTTTTCTTTCACAGCCAGAGCCGCGCCCGCGGCGAAGCCGATCACCGCGCCGAAGTTTTCAACGGCAATCTTCGCCTCCATGCGCCGCCGCTTTTCCTCGGCGTCTTCTTCCTCGTCCATCAATGTCCCCACAGCGGTCAGTCCGGCCACGGCGGGGATCAGAGGAGCAGGCCGCTGATCGCCGCCACGCCATACCAACCCGCCAGTGCCGCCGTGCCAAGGATCAGCACCAGCATGATCCACTTGAGGGCCACCAGCAGGCTGAAATCCGGGAGCCAGTCGATCCACTTGGAGGAATACTTTTCGCTCAGGTTCCCAACCCGTTCCAGCAGTCTGTTCATCTCTGTCAGCGATCTCTGCATCTCCGTGAGCGACTGCTGCACTGGCGTCAGGTCGATGCGTGTTTTCAATTCTGGCAGGGTCTTCCGAATTTCCTCCAGCTCCCAGTTTATTCCGTCTGCCTGCTCCGTCAGCTTGTCCATCGCCTGCGGCAGGTCGCACTGGATCACAATGGGCTGGATTGGCTGTGGCGCAGCCGGCGGCGCGCTGCTCGGCTGATTCATCCGCTTCAATTCCTCCATCGGTTTCCTCTGCTCGGCGGAGTTTTCTCTTGACGAGCTCTGTCCGTATTCTGAATTCACGTTCCATGGCCTCCTTGCAATACTTTTCTTCGTGTAGTTTGTTGTCACGGCATTTTAGTCCGTCCGGCGTGGTGTAGGTGATGTACTTGCGGCCACTCTCCCAGCGCACCGCATAGCCCTCGGATGCCATCAGGGAAACGAAGGCGTCCTTGTCGGCGGCGTATTTCATGCACTCGTCGATGGTGTTCATGAGCCGCAGCTTCCAGCTTTGGCCCTTCAGCGCTGTGTGATACTCCGCGCCGCCCATGCCGCGGGCCTGCTGCGTTGGTGCGTCAAAGACCGGCAGCCCCATCTCCTGACAGATCATGTCATTGCGCCGCATCAACTCTTGCAGTTGTTCCTTCGCCATGTGCAGCTTTTTGCCGGTATCGAAGTTGACGGAGTTGATGATGCAGTGGGAGTGGATGTGCTCGCGATCTACATGGGTGCAGACCAGCACCTCGCAGCCGTCGAAGTATTCCGCCAGCCGCCGCGCGGCTTCGTGGGCCTGCCGTGGATCAATCATTTTACCTTTTGGGAAGCTCTGCACCAAGTGATAGAACATCGTGCCGCCGTCCTTGTGGTAGAGCAGCTTCGTGTTCAGAAAATCGTCGTAGACGCTTTGGGGCTGGCAGTTGATGCCGCTGACGAGCGGCCCGCCCTCCCATGCGGTTTTCTTCTCCTGCATGACGTAGAGCATCACGCCGCGCATGGCGGCGCGGGACTGTGTGCCCCGCTTGTAGTTCACAAAATGTACGATGGCCATACGGCTCACCGACCTTCCATGACTGACCGCAACGCGGCGCTGACCTCGGACAGCTCACCGGCAGCTTTTTCCAGACCGATGACCTGCACCTTGCCCATGTTGACGAGGACGGTGAGGCGGTTAATGTTGCTGCCAATGCCCTTGAGCTGGCGGAGCAGCTCCTTCTGCTCGTCGATGACGATGATCCGCTTGCCGAGACAGCAGGCGGTGACGTAGTCGCTCATGGACAGGTGGGCCTTTGCCGCCAGAGCTTTGATCTTCTCACGGTCGGCGGACGCCATGCGCGTGCTGAATTTGATATCTTTTTTCATGTTTTTCTCCAATCGTAGCTAAAAGTGGGTGTGGGCTTCCGCCCGGAATTTGGGTGCAGGGCTTCTGCCCGCAGCTTGGGGGTGTGGGGCCATGCCCCGCCCAGTGCGTTTGGCAGGGCAGCGGCTTCGCCGCAGACCAGACAAATGCGATGCTGGCTGTCGGCGGCACCTGTCGGCGGCACAAGCTGCATATCACTCGTTTCCGTCGCTGCCGCCGACGAAAACTCGCTCACTCCGCTGCACCGCCTTCTTCCCACCGAAACCGCTTCGCTGGGTTTCGGCGGGAGCCCTGTTGAGGGCGGTGATAAAAAACTCCCGTGTTATGTTTTTTACATTTCTGTGTGGGAGGTATCACTACCCTCTGGTCGCTTTGTCTGTGTCGGAACAACCCGGCGCGGGGTTTATTTCGGCAGAAAAACGGTTTTCTCAGAGTGGGTGCTCTGCGCCGACGAACACGCTGTTCCCTCCTGCACACAGTGCTTTTTTGGCACCTCTATGCGTGGGGTGGTATCACTACCCTCGGCGTGCGCTTCATGCCGTTGAAACGCTGGGCGCGCAGGGGACACGGCGGCGTATTTGCCGTTTTTATGCCGCCCCGGTATTCGCCCTGTGCGGGCTGAATGTTCCCTCGGCGGGTACACAACGCCACCCCAGCCCAGAACCGCGCACACAGCGGCTCACACGCCGAAACACGGCGGGTTCTCAGGGTCGATGGTGACGATGTTTCCGGCAGCGGGATCATCGACACCATCGACCCTTTTCAGGCAGATCAGACGGTCGCCGTTGCTCTTGCGGAAGGACACCGTAATGCCGTTTCTCCTTAGAGCGTCAACGCTTTTGCGGATTCGGTGGGAGAAGCTGTTGGGGGTCAGTCCCTCCGTACCGGCAGGGTCGATCTTTTCCAACAGCGCCTTGGCAGGGGCGCTGATCTCCGGCTGCCGGCGCAGCAGTTCAGAGAGAAGAATGACGATCCGGCCGCCCAGCAGCTCCGGCTGCGTCCGGCTGTCCGACACCAGCTCCCACACATTTTCCGCGTTGCGCTCCAGCGTCAGCTCACGATATTCAATGTCGCGCCCGATGCAGGAGAGCGTCGCCTTGCCGCTGCCGCGCTTGTCCTCCACCAGTGTGAAGCTGGAATCCACCGCGCCGCTGATGGCCGTTGTGCCGGAGATGCGGCTGAACACATCGTCGGCAAGCTCCTTTCGCAGATGGTGGATCAACAGAATGGCGATGCCATGAGTGTCCGCAATACGCTTCAGCGCGGAGAGGTCACGGTAGTCATTTGCGTAGGTGTTGTCATAACCGGTGCCGCGGATCATCTGCAGCGTGTCTATGATAATCAGCACTGTGTCAGGATGCTCCGCGAGGAACGTGCAGAGCTGTTCTCCCAGTCCCTTGCCGAGGATGCAGCTCTCGGTTGTGAAGTGAGCGCTGGCGGGGGCGTCCTCCGTGATCTCAAACAGGCGGTTCTGGATGCGGAGGGTGGAGTCCTCCAAGCAGAGGTAGAGCGTAGTGCCCTGCTTCACACCCATGCCCCAGACGGCTTCGCCCTTCGCCACCGTGACGGCCAGCCACAGCGCCAGCCATGACTTTCCCACCTTGGGTGAGCCGGCGAGGATGTGCAGGCCCTGGGACAGCAACGTATCCACCACGAAGTTCAGCGGCGTGAGCGGCTGACTCATCAGCGTTTCACCATCGATGGTTTGTAATCGGTTTTCTTTTTTCAATTTCGAATCCTCCTTAAAAAATATTGCTCCCATCGGAACGATGAGAGCAGAAAAAAGCAGAGGGGCGTTACCACGGGACGGCGCGTGGTTTTTCCCTCTGCTTGTATTGTGGAGGAATTCATGCTATGCTGAGAAAAAGAGCGGACAAATTAAAAATCAAGTAGGACAATTTTTGCGAGGGAGGATACACATGGGAGGCAGCGTCATTTTCTACACCTATGGCAGCACCTTGGAACTGAACGGCCAGCAGTTGACCGCCGGTATGCTGACCGCCGACCTGTTGAATCTGTCTCCGGACGAATACATGCGCCTGAAAAAGCGTATGACACAGATCACCGATCTTACGAAAGAATATGAGCGGAAACGGGACATAGCGCTTTGGTGGAAGCTGAATGAGAAGATGGATGCGCTCTGCCAGAAGCTGCGTCGGTATCAGGTGTTCCGCCTGCTGCTGGACGAAGACGAGGACGCTTTCTTCTCTGCCATACGGGAGATCACGGAGCAATTCAGCGTATTTCCCACAGAGGATCAAGCACCGACAGCGGAAGCGCAAAAGAGACAGCTTGAGCGCGTGGCAAATCAATTCTCCCAGCGCGACGAATATGCTCCCCTCGACCTGTTCCATCCGAGTGAGGCAGATTTGGAAGATGGAATGGCTTTTTATTATGAGATGCTCCGCGCCTTCGGTCCCACCAAGGGTGCATGGCGTGACTACCAAAAGCGTCTTGACCGCTATGCGCTGTACCTCCATGACATCCGCGCCTTCAACGAGACCATTCAGAATTTTATCCGGTTCGGCTTATCCAAGCTGGAACACAACAGTCCGGAGGAGTATGCGAAGGCGCTCTACGGTTTCTACAATGATGATCGTATCGCGGAAAAGCTCATCGTCAATCCCATCCGCAACAATGGCGACTGCTATACGACCCACGATGCCTACGAGCTTTCCTATGTGCCGCGGCCGCTGCCAGACGGCTCTGTCGCCATCTGTCAGGAGCACGTGACCGACAGCTTGCAGGCGCTGATGAAGGCGGATTATATGCTGGCGCTGAACAGCGGACACAACGTCCGCCGCTGCATCATCTGCGGACGGTATTTCCTGCTCAAGAGCGGCGTCCACGCGTTATACTGCGAAGGGGCGTGTCCCCACGCGCCCGGCTACACCTGTCGGCAGTTTGGTTCTGTGGAGGTGCAGAAGGAACTGGCGAAGGACATTCCCAAGGTCAAAGTCAAGGTGACCGCCTTTGCCCGCATCACGAAGGATCTGTCTCGGAACGCGATCTCACAGAAGGACGCAAGAAAAGCCAAGGACTATGTGCGGGACCTGCTCTATGACGCCTTGCGCGACGCAAGTACTTCCGTAGAAACCTTTGAAGAGAGCGTTTCGTCTGAGAATGTCTACCAGCGCTGCGGGATCACCAGAACGGCCAATCCGAGGGGCCGTCCGCCGAAGAAAAAGGCGGGTGAGCAAGCATGACCAACGAGCAACTGGTTCGCCAATATTATGACGGTGACGAGACCGCGCTGGAAAAGATATACCATAAAAACATCGGTCTGATCCGCGGCATCGCCAAGGAAACCGCGGCGGAATTCAACTGCCTGATGACGGATCAGCATCATCCAAATCAGTTTTCCGCGTATACGAAAACGATTCTGGACGATCTCTGCGGCGAAGGCGCGTTGGAGCTTCTGACGCGGATACAGAGCAGAGAATATGACGAAAGCCGCGCCGCGCTCACCACCTATCTTTACCCGCATTTGAAGGGGCGCATGACCCGCTGGCTGGAACAGAATATTGGCTGCATGGCACTGAGCAAGGACGAGATGTCTGCCGTCCGACAGGCGCAGAGGCTGTATCATGTTGCATGGAAGGATACCGGCGAAATCGCGGAGGAGCTGGGTATCCCCGTGGCTCGTGTCAGCCGATACGTTCGCTATAATACCCATTTTCTCGGTGTGCATGATCTTGTCCCGGAGAGTTATGACGGCGATCCCTATGAGCGGCTGATGCCGGGGCTACTCTCCGCTTCGGCGGAGCAAGCCGTGTACCGCAAAGTCTGCATCGAGCTCCTTCGGGAGCTGTTCGATACCCTGCCGAAGAAGGACAGGGACATTCTCGGCAAGACCTGCGGCGTGTTCGGATACCCGGAGGCGACCTTGAAAGAGATCGGGATGTATCACATGATGAAGGAGTCCGCCGTGGAGAAGGCAAAGAGCCGTGCCGTCGAGAAGCTGAGAGAAGCCTATCCCGGCAGCAGGCTTCAGGTATGGAGGGCTGTTCATCGCATGATGCAGAGGCCGGTCCTGCCGTCGGAGGACGACAGTGAGCTGCGGCGCAATTTCCCACAGTATGTCCGCGCCTTGGCGGAGGTCTATGGCGTGCTGAACGAAGTACTTATAAAGTGAAGAGCGATGTTCAGGCACGAAAGAAAACGTAGGAAGGTCTTGATGGTTTGTGCTGGTTTTTCCTTAGCATAGATCACAATCATGTGGTTGTGATCAGCAAGGAAGGCTTTTCAGACATTACACATCCAGATAGTTTTCTTAGCGGCATAATATGACCAGGACAAGCGTTTCCTTAACTGAATCAGTCGCCGCTTACTCCATGTCGCTTGCGCGCTGATCTGTCGATACTTGAAATGCCCAAACAAACAGCTTTGTTGTAAAAAAACAAAATCTGTGCTAAAATCTATCTGATCTCCGGGAGGTGATGAGCGATGTATGCAGTGGCGGTCTGCGAAGATCAAAAGGATACGAGGGAGGAAGCGGCGGCACTGTGCGGCGAAGTCCTCACCGACCTGGAAATCGAACATCGTATCGCTGCGTTTTCCTCGGCAGAGGATCTGGAAACACAGCTGCTGTCCGGTGAACGGTTTGACCTGCTTTGCCTGGACATTCTCATGGATGGCGAGAGCGGCATGGAGTTTGCAAAAAAACTGCGCATGACGGATGACCGTACCAGTATCCTTTTCCTCACAGGCAGTTCGGAGTATCTGAAGGACGGCTATGAGGTCCGCCCGATTCAATACCTGCTCAAGCCGGTAAAGCGGGAAGAGTTGGCACGGGCCATTGAAACCGACCTGCGGCTCCATCACCAGTCCAAGACCGTATCCATCCATGTCGGCGGTAGGACATTTGTTCTGCCGATTGCAGATATCCTTTATGCAGAAAGCCGGGAGCACGGCGCTGTTCTCCACACGATCCACGGCGAGCAGTTTCTGCCCTGTTCTCTGAGCCAAACGGAGGAAACGCTTCCTGCAGAAAATTTTTGCCGCTGCCACAACAGTTTTTTGGTAAACTTCTCCCACATCCGGGAGGTCAGCGGCAGGACGGTATATCTGCTGGAGGGCGGTGAGGTGAGCATCGGGCGGCGCTATATGGTGCAGTTCCAAAATCGATTCGTCCGCTATCTCAACCGCATTTAATTTATATACAAAAAAACGCCCCGCTGTTCAGTCCGTAGTGGCTCAACAGCGGGGCATATTTTCGGTTTGGAGGAAAGGCTTCCGCAATATGGTCATGCTTTCAGCCGCAGTGCCGTCATCACGGTGAAGCGGTTTTTGTCATAGCTTATATCCAGCACACTGCCGTACTTTTCCGCGATGGAGCGCATCTTCATCAGACCGAAGCCATGTTCGGCGGGATCATCCTTCGTGGTCAGAAGATTTCCGGCGCTATCCGTGTGTACCGTGCCGTCATAGGTGTTCTCGCAGCGGATGGCGAGGTACTGCTGGCGGATCTGCAGGGAGCAGATGATCTCGCCGTGCGGCACCTTGGCCGCCGCCTCCAAAGCATTGTCCAGCAGGTTGAAGAGGAAGCCGCAAAGGTCACCCTCATCAATGGAGAGGGACTCCGGCAGCAGGGCGCTGACACGGAACGCAATGCCCAGCTCCTGCGTCTGCGCGGCAACGCGCTGCAAGATGGTATTGACTGTCGGGTTCGCCGTGTAGACCTTGGGGGAAAGCTGCTCCAGCTGTCCGCCCAGATGGCTTAGATAGTCATGGATGGCGTCCAGATCCTGCTTTTGCGTCAAAGTCCACAAGACAGCTACGTGATTTTTCCACTCGTGGCGGAAGGCCGATACATTCCGAAGGGATTCCTGCGCCTGCCTGTATTGCTCTTGGGCCTGCTGGCTGCGGCTTTGCAGGGCTATCATCTGCCGCTGGCGGGAGAAGGCGGTGCGGATGAACTCCGCCACCACCTGCACTGCACAGAGCAGACCGGTCACAGCGCACAGTAGGGTATACAGCGCTTTCGGATTGCCGTAGAGCAGGGAAGTGATGGGATTGCTCAGTGGATAGAGATATTCCACGCCCACGAACCGGCTGACGCACCATGCGGCAAACAGCGCGCCTGCGACGCAGCAGAGGCAGAGGCTTGTCCGACGGAGCATCCGTTCATGAGAGAGCAGCATCAAAAGAACCGCCAGCAGGAACAGGCCAAAGCCAAGCCAGTCCATCAGCCTGCCGTAAAACAGTGTGACCGACGTAAAGCACCGCAGGGCCGAGCACAAAATGTGCGTCGCCGCTCCGATCAACAATATCCGGCGCTTCCAACCATGCAGGGAAATGGCCAGAAAGCAGAACAGCAAGTCAATATAAATGAGACAGAGCCAGTCCGTCAGGCTGCCCGTTGTATCCAATCCGGCAGAAAGTGCGAAGAATGAGCCGCACGCCACAGGCACCGCCGTCAGCAGAAAATAGCCGCTCAGCGGCAGCAGTTTCCACAGATACGGCCCCGTCTGGGCGCTGAAAAGGAAAACCAGCAGCAGGAAAAGCGCCAGTATGACCTGTGCTGTGATGACCGCCATGGGCCAGACAATGCCGGAAACAGCGGTCACAGAGTCGGAAAAGCGACTGACCAGAGATGGGAAAGTAGGGTAAAGTAAACCGTTGAGGGCTGTGTCGTAGGTGACGATTCGCAGCGTCTTTCCGGCGCAGTCTATAGGAAGCGGGATGCACAGGCCGTCATGGGAAATGCTGCTGAAATCCACGTCTTCCAAAAAGGAATCCGCACGGTTTTCTTCGTTTGGAAAGTCAGTGTAGAGCAGTTCGCCATCCAGAAACACCTGTATCCCCGTGCCAAAGCCAAAAAATTGCAGCAGATCCCGCTGACCGGGCTCCTCCATGACCCGCTCCGCCGCCACCGGGCTGTCTCCGCCCACCGGAATACCATCCAGATAGCCGCCGAAGCCAAATACAGGTTCCGCCGGACCGCTTTCTGTCTCAAAGGTCCAACCGTTCCGGTTCGTCTGTGTGCAGTTCAAAAGAAGCGATGTCTGCATCCTGTCCGGCTGAGACAGGCGGAACAGGCAGAAGACCGCTGCAGCGGCAGCAAGGATCAACAGAGTGGCTGCGGGCCAGATCTTTCTGTGCTGAGGCTCCATGATACCGCCTCCTTTCCTGTTTGCCATTGTAACAAAGTGTGTTCATCTCTACAAGCGGCAAAGGGCTCTTTTTCCTAAACGACACGGATTTGCCCCTAAACAACACAACACAGCACGGTATGAGAATGGTAAAATAAAAGTGTAACATCATGCTGTGGAGGGAATTGCGTGCAAAACCCTCTCAGGCGTGCGCCTGAGAGGGGGGCCGTACTTTCCGCGCATCCAATTAAAAAATGAGGAGGGGTATTGGATGAGGAGAAAATGGAACCGGTTTGTGGCCGGACTGCTGAGTATCGTCCTGCTGGTAACGATGCTGCCCATGGAGGTACTTGCCGCAGGCAACGGCGGCAGGGCGGAGCAGCCCAGCCAGACAATGCCGTTTCAGGATGTAAAGTCCTCGGACTGGTGTGCCAAGGCTGTGGAGTACGTCTATTCCCACGGTATATTCAACGGCACCTCAACTGCCACATTTAGTCCCAGCGGCACCATGACCCGTGGGATGTTCGTTACGGTGCTTGGGCGTATGGCCGGTGTAAATCCAGATGATTACAGTGGAGAGACTCCGTTTTCTGATGTGCCGCAGACGATGTATTACGCCCCCTATGTGCAGTGGGCGGCAAGGTACGGCATCACAGTAGGCACAGGTGACGGAAAATTTTCTCCCGATGCGTTCATCAACCGGGCACAGATGGCAGCATTCTTCGTGCGGTATTTTGAAGCGTTCCAAGTGGACTATGCGACCGGTGCGAATGTCATCACTACGCCTGCGGATCTGGAGCGCACCCCCGCCTACGCACAGGATGCTGTGCTGAAGCTCTGGAAACAGGGACTTTTGAACGGTGACGGCACACGCTTTGCCCCCGAAGGCAATGCTACCCGCGCCCAGATGGCGACGCTGTGTATGCGTGCGGACGAGGCGGTGGAGATTTGGTATTCAGCACCCGGCATCGTGGGGCGTAAATTGGGTGAGACACCACAGAAGGAAGATCAGAGCAAGCCGAATAGTGGCAGCAGTTCCTCCGGCAGCAGTTCCTCTGGTGGAAGCGGCTCCGGCAGCACAACGCATACCATCACGCTGTATCTGCCCGATGGAACGACTTCCACCTTTACGCAGACGACCTCTGTGCTTTCCATCGCCAATCTTCCCACGCCTTCGGCAGCGAAGAAAGCCTTCGTCGGCTGGTACTATGATGAAAACTATAACAAGGCCGTTGCCGACGGTGATCCGCTCAGCGAAAATCTGTCCCTTTACGCAAAGATGGTGGACTACGATGCAATCGAGGGCGTGGAAACACCGACTTACGCCGGAGCGACGGATGTAGAGACAAACTTTGAAATCACCATCCAAAGCAGTTCTTCCGGAACCGATTTGAGGGACAAAATCAAGCTGATCGGCACGGAGCAGCCCACCAGCGAAGTAGACGCGGACGGCAATACGATCCTCGTTGTCGGCGATGTCAGGAATAATCCCAACGGCACCTACACCGTTGCGCCGCCCACAGACGGATGGGCAGAGGGCGGCACTTATAAGGTGGTATTGGAAGATAACAGTCTGTACTTTGACGGCAAAGTGTCTTCCGTGCGGGAATACTACTTCACCGTGAAAGTGGGCAATCCGGTGCTGAATTGGCACCTCAGAGAAGAGGTCATATCCATCCCGGCAACCGCTATCGGCAATGCCACCCAGAACGGTAAGCGGGTCAAGGCGCTCAGCATGCCGGTCGCTGCTCTTGGTAGCGGCGGCGCGGCTATGGATGCCGTCTCCGACAGCACAGGTACCTTTGTTTACGACGGCAACTTGGCAGTCGGCGACACCGTGGCCATTTATGAGGGTACCGAGCCTGAAAAGCGTGTGGCAGTCGGAACCACCGATGACAACACCGGCGATGTTTCCTATGTAAAAATCACCGGGGTCAACAAGACAACCAATACCTATTCCTATCAGTCAGCCGCGGTGGAGGATGTTCTGTTCGTTCCCGATGTGCTGCCGGTGCAGGCAGACTGTAAAGCGGCTAAGGAAGAGAACCCTTCCGGCGGCTATACCGTCCTCGTTCCCGTGGAGGAGCTGACCTTTACCACTGCATCGGGTGTGGAAAATCTGGACGAAAACACCACCGTTGATGTGGGTGACTTCCTTGCGTTCTATACGGGCGAAAGCTATACAATCGAAACCGCAGCATCCGATGGCTACGGCCGCATCACAGCTGTGGACTATACCACGGATGAACTCGGTTCTGACTATTATCAACTCACCTATACCGATGCCACTAAAGATGATGTGCTCTCCTCCATGGATGTGGACACCACCGACCCCATCAGCGGCGATACAATGCTGGATGGTGTTGACACCCAAAAATTGGAGAAACAGATCGCCCGTCAAGCCATAGAAAGCGGCTTTGCCCAGACTGTAGCGGACCGCATTTCCGTGGCGATAGACAAGATGGATCTGAGCGGCCTGACGGCAGGTGATGAGATCGACCTGCGTTCCATTGACATCGACCCGGAGGGCACGCTCGGCATTTCCACCCTATCCTTGAATGATGCAAGAGGCTCCGGCGCTGCCTCACCGGCGGGGGCAAATGCCAACGGCGGGGGTAAGACCAGTGTTAAGGTCAAAAGCGCTCAGATTACAAAAAAATTGCAAAACTTTAAGGATGCGTCTGGAAAACCGCTGTCCGGCGTGCGTCTGGAATTGCAACTGGAGGTTACGAAAGAGATTAAAAAGGACGGCGGCAACATTGTCATCACCGTCACGCCCACCTTTATTCAGGAGTTGAAACTGGATCTGAGTACCCACGGCAAGCTCGTTTGGAAACACAAGTTCATTTTCTACTGGATCAGCGATGTGTATCTGGAGGCTGGTCTGAATGTTTATACCTACACCGCCATCAACCTCGATGCCACCGTTGTTTCTGAGGGCGAAAAGGACACCGTGACGAAGGTGAAGGACTTGGTGGACAAACTGGGAAAGAAACTGGATGCTTTGGAGGGCAAGGACACCGGCGGAGAGCGCGAAGAAATTGACACTTCCAAGCTCAGCTTGCAGGAGCTGTACAACAGTATGCTGGAGTTGGACAGCGACTGGGTGGAGTTGTACCGCAAACAGATTTTCAGTATGAAAAAGACCGTCGCAAAAATCATCAAGTTTGAGCTTACGGTAGACTTTGTGGTCGAGCTGAACATCCGAATGACCATGGGTATGAACTTCAACTATACCAATGCCAAGCGATATGTGTTCGGCGTTTACCTGTTTAAGCACAGGACCACCACCCGCACCTACAATCTTGTGAACGAGCAGTATAACCTGCGTCTGTACGCAATGGGCGCGGTGGGTCTGCGAGCCGGTGTGGAGATATGGCCCAGCGTCAGCCTCATATCGAGGAAGGTGGCCACGGTGGGCATTGTGGCCAAATTGGGCGCATACTTAAAAGGCTACGGGTATGTGCTGTATGCGCTCCACTATGAGGCAGGGAAACCAAAAACCTCCAACGCCTCGGGTGCGCTGTATGTGGAAGTCGGCATGTTTATGGACATCAGCGCCAACCTCTCCGCGTTTAAGGGCAAGGTTTCGTGGACGCCGGAGATATACACCGATGAAACGCCTCTGTGGTCGGCGGGCAGCACCCACGCCATCACGGCATTTGAGATTAAAGATGCGGACGGCGAGGGAGACATACCGACGGTTTATCTGAAAAACGGCGGCCTTGATGTCGTTTTGCCCCAAACGGTGCAAGCGCTGACCGGATTTGACCTCACAACAGGCAACGACCGCACCGAGACGTATGATTGGAACAAGTTTGACATCAGCTTTGACGATCCCCGCTTTACTACCTATCACACCGGTCCCAACAGCGGCGATTACAGTCAGCAGCACATAAAGCTGGCACTTGATAACTGGCGGACCTGCGACGAGCCGGAGATCGACTGCGTGATGACGCTCACCTACAAAGGCTCCGATCTGAGCTTTTCCACCAACCCGGTGCAGCTCAAGGTCAAGATCCATTGGGACCGCCTGCGGGACGGTTATCCCATCCACGAGCTGAGCAGCACCGGCGGTTACATCGGTTGGGAGCAGCGGAAATTCGGCGAGGCTCTTGATCTGAAAACGCCCGACCGCACCGGCTATGACTTTACGGGCTGGACGTATTATCTGTTGAAAGACGAGAGCAACATTTTCTCTTACGATAAGGAACACCCCTATACCGGCACCACCATGCCGGAGAGCGCATTGGTAGCGGTGGCAACGTTTGAGCCCAAGACCGACATTCCGTACACCCTCAATTTCTATCTGCAAAACGAGGACGGAACCTATCCCGAAACGCCGACCAAGATTGTGGCTCATTATGGCACCGCCAACGACTACATCGTGCCGGATAAGACCCTTGTGCCGGACAAAATCGGCTACCGACACCCCGGCTATGCAGGCATCCACATCCGTCCGGACGGAACGGGCGGGCAGAATTACTATTACAGCCGCGCACCCTACACGCTTACATTAAATAGCAATGGTCAGAAAAGCACTGTGCCCTATCGCTATGGCGATCAACTTGACAAGCTGAACGATGCCCCCACCCGCCTTGGCTATACCTTCGGCGGTTGGTATGAAGATGCAGCATACAAAACTCCGTGGAGTGGAACGACCATGCCTGCCGAAGATATTACCCTCTACGCCAAGTGGGTGCCGGATAACATCAACTATTTCCTGGTGCTCCGCAAGGAGGGCGCAGACGGCAAGTGGTCGCAAACAACTGAGACCCGAACCGGAAAAACGGACGAAACAGTTACCATCAATCCGGCGGACTTCCTTACGGACGATGAGAAAGGCACCTACGTCATTCCCCAAACGGTGAGCTACAAGGTCAACGCGGAGGACGGCGGAACGGTTTCCATCAGCTATGCCCGTAAGCGGTACAGACTGACCTATGACTTGAACACCGCGGATGCAGCATGGGTTTCGGACCCCGGTGTTAAATCCTATCGTCTGGGCGCTGCGCTCAAACTCCTGACGCAAAGCTATGTGACGAGAGCGGGTTACACCTTTGATGGTTGGTACACGGATGCAAACTGCACGACTGCGTTTACTGCGGCCACCATGCCCGCCGAGAACATCACCCTCTATGCCAAGTGGACAGCGCAGGGCGGGATCTCCTACACCGTGGAGCATTATCAGCAGAATGTAGCGGACGATGACTACACCCTTGCGGACACGGAATCCAAGACCGGCGCTACGGGTCAGCCTACTGCCGCCGAAAGCAAGTCCTACCCCGGATTCACCGTGCAGGGCTTCGACCAGCAGACCGTCAATGGCGACGGCAGCACGGTGGTCAAGGTGTATTACAACCGTAACGAATACACGCTGACCTATAACCTCAACGGCAGTGATGCCGCTTGGACAGACGGCGGCATGACCAAATCTCAAACCTATCGCTTCGGCGCAGCGGTCACCGCCCCGAGCGCCAATGACCTGAGCCGAGCAGGTTACGCCTTTGGCGGCTGGTACACAGATGCGGGCTGTACAACTGCGTTTACCGCAGCCACCATGCCCGCCGAGAACACCACCCTGTATGCCAAGTGGAACGCGGGCGAGGTCAACTACACCGTAAACTACTATCTGCAAAACGTGGACGGCACGGATTACGTACTGCAAGATACTGTGTCCGGTTCCGACGAGACTGGTCAGACCGTGAATGTGCAAAAGTCTTTCGAGGGATTCGTACCGAAAGCTGATTCGTCCACCTCAATCACCCTCAAAGCCGACAGCGCGCAGAATGTAGTGAACATTTACTACGCTCGGAATGTGTACCATTTGTTCCTTCACTATGGAGTTGATGCATCAGAAATCGAAGGCACCCTCCCTCAATCGGGCGATGTCTACTACGGCGCAACGCTGAATACGGATATGTCGAAGGCCAAGCGCACCGGCTATACCTTTGCCGGTTGGTGCACGGACGAGGCGTACACAACCCCTTGGGAGGGAACCACAATGCCTGCCTACGAAGGCACCGACTTTCACCTCTACGCCAAGTGGGATACCATGACCTATTTCCTCCGATTCGACTGGGACGGCAATGTGCCGTTGAGAGACTGGCTGCTTGAGAATGGCGGCAAGCTGCTCACGGCTGAGTACGATGAGACGAATTATGTGTATATCAACGCCAATGACCACGGTATTCCCTATATCGACGTGACCGTGGGGTACGATCAGGTCTTTACCCTGCCCACCGGTATCCCCGGCGCTGATTATTTCGGTTATTATGAGAAAAAGCTGAATGACTGGAATGAGCTTGTCGAGAGTCTGGTTGAGTCTGAATCGCTGACGAAAATGGCCGCGGAGCAGGATGCCATCGTCAAGGTCGGTGTCCAATGGAAATCCGAACCTGACAGCAATGGTGTGGAGCTGCTTTACAATGCCAACGATTTCCTGACTAAAGTCGTGCAGGATTACTCCTCTGATGCGGCAAGCTACGCGTTGGGCGTTGATTTGGACCTCTGCAATGTGAATATGACGTACAATGGGGACACCGTTGGCGGCATCACATTCGATGGAAAGAATCACACGATCTTCCATGTAAAACGCGGCGAGACGATTGCCAATTATGCCGCAGGCAGTATTTATGGTTATGGCGACAACGTGACGGTGAAGAACCTGACTATCGACGGTATAACGATCGACTACACTGCCCAACCCATTGTCGGCGGCAACTACTATCACGCTTTCGGCGCTCTGGCGGGCTCTGTGGGCGACGGGTTCGCGGCGGAAAACGTGACGGTCAAAAATGTGACCATGAATTTGAACTTGCTTGGCGAGGAAGGGAATGCTTATACCTCCGCCCACCTGCTGCCTGCGGAGAGCATCGGCGGGCTTATCGGCTATGCCAAGGGCACCGTGACCTTGACCGGCTGCGCGGTGGAGGATATGACCGTCAATGTTACCGACAAGAACGACAACGGCGGAACGCAGTTCCTGATTGGCGGTTTCATCGGCTATGCGGATGCTTTGTACACGCCGTATGACGCAGAAGGAAAATGGGCCGACAACGACTATCGCGGCAACGGCAGCGTAAGCATCATAGGCTGCACGGTATCGGGTATGACGGTCGACAAGAATGGTGCAACTGGTGCGTCGGTTGGAGGTTTCCTCGGCGGCATCTGCAAGAGTGCCACTTCCAAGGACGGAACAACATACTCCGTGACAGCCGACATTGATGACAGAAGTACCTTCCCTGCAGGGCTTTACAGCATTGGCAATGTCCCAAATTCCACCGACAGCAATTCCGCGGCGCGGTCGCTCGATGCCATGCCCGCTGCCGCTTTCGAGGATGAGTCCGACGAGGAAAACACCGCGGCTTGAGCCACGCATCACGAACGCACGATCACACAGAGGAGGGCGGGTAAGCGTAAGACTCCGTTTCCGTGCGTTAACAAACCATGCGGCAAAAAGCTGCTCCGGCATGTAAGTGCCGGAGCAGCTTTTTTACATCTATTGTGGGGAAGGACAACTCTGCTCCGCAATGCGGTTCCTCAGACATTGGTGGGCAGTCAACGGCATAGCCGTTGACTGCCGAAACCAACAAAAATAAGTCGAGGGAAATTCCCTCGACTTATTTTTTCGTGCCCTGTACCGTCCGGTCTACCCCATAGGTCACATTGTGTACCTATGAACATGAACCGTTGCAGTTACAGGCTTTTTAACTGGTCCCCCGACCGATTGTAAATCCGAACTTTCAATATCGGCAAAATCAATCCTCGTCTCGCCCTCTTTGTAGTTGAATGTAATAAGAATATAATCGTCAAAAATGGTAACGGCGTTTACAAAGCTGTCAATCAGCCTCCTGCGGGCGTCCAGCTTGCTTGTGTCCAGCGAACGGAAACGGCAGACGAAATAAATGACATCCTCACGGCTCACAGCCGGGTGCTTCATTTCCTCTTGAATGATTTGAAGCTCGATATCCTTTTTGCGTTCTTCCAGTTCATCAAGCCGCTGCTTGGTGGAGGCATTGATAATCCCCATCTGAATAGCGTTGAGCATATTGGTGATGCCGCTCTCGGCTTCTTCCAGCTGCTTGCGGAGGGCGGGGAGTACACTGCTTTCCCGGCTCTGAATGTCCATCACGGCATCCGCCACATACTCTACAAAATTATCGTCCATGATTTTCGCCATGACCGCATTGACAACGGCGTTTTCCAACGGCAGCTTTCGGACGGTCTTGTGCTTGGCGTCACAGGCACGGTGTTTCTTGGTATTCACACAGCGGTAATAATGGTACTTCCGGCCCTTGCTGGAGCTTGTTCCGCTTTCGCCTACCATCATAGCCCCACAAGTGCCGCAAAACAGCTTTGTTGTCAAAAGATAATCGTCCTCGGCCTTGTGCCGCGCTGGGGCTTTCCGGTTTACTGCAAGCCGCTGCTGTACCCGGTCAAACAGGTCTTGCGGGACAATGGCGGGAATCCCATCGGGTGTGACGATATGGCGGTAGCTGTACTCTCCGATGTACTTCCGGTTTTTCAGTAGGCGGGCCATAAAATTAAGGTCGATTTTCTTTCCCCGCACCGTGGTAACGCCTCGTTCGCTCATATATGCAACGATTTCTTTCATCGTTGCGCCCTTGTCATACATGGTGAACATTTCCAGCACAGCAGGGGCGGTGCGTGGGTCGATCTGATACTGCATATCTTTGTCGATGATATAGCCGAAAGTCGGCGTACCGCCGTTGTACTTGCACTTTAGGGCATTTTCCGTATGGCCCCGTATGACCTTTTCGGACAGCTCGGCGGAGTAGTATTCCGCCATGCCCTCTAACATACTTTCGAGGATAATTCCCTCCGGCCCGTCTGAAATATTCTCGGTGGCGGACAGTACCTTGACGCCGTACTTGCGAAGCTGGGCCTTATAGTGGGCGCTGTCATAGCGGTTACGGGCGAAGCGGTCTAACTTCCAGACGATGATAACATCGAAAAGGCCCTTTGCGCTGTCCTTAATCATTCGCTGGAAGTCCGGGCGGTGGTCTGTCTTGGCAGACATGGCACGGTCAATATATGTCCGCAGAACGGTAATATCATTTTTCTTGCAATAGGCCATACACTCCCGAAGCTGGCCCTCTATGCTTTCTTCCCGCTGGTTGTCGCTGGAATAGCGGGCATAAATCACGGCTTTCATGTCGTTTCCTGTCCCTCCTCCATGATGCGGAATAACGCCTCTTTCAGACGCTTATTGACTGGTGCTTGTGGGTCAAAGCACATTTCGATAAAATCCCGCAACTCTTGATTCTGAATGTTCTTGCCTTTCAGCCGCTCCGGCTGGTAATCATACAGCTTGCCCCGCGGCTCATCTGTGCGGCAATAGAGATAATCCATCGACACATCGAAGTAATCCGCATATTTCAAAAAGACCTCCGGTGAAGGTGTGGATTGTCCGGTTTCAAATCGGTTGATACGGGATTGCTGGACGCCTAAAATCTGCGCCATTTGCACCTGTGTCAGCCGGATGCCCTCTCGCAAGGAACGCAGCCGCTTTCCGATTTGCTCCATATAAAATCACTCTCCTTGCAGATAAAATATCACAAATAAGCATAGAAGTAAATACTGATTTTGAAATTAATAATTACTGTGCAGCGTCAGCACTTTGTGGCTGACGCTGCTTGATAACTGAAAAAGCACGCCCTCCGACTCCTGTCAATGGCGGCTTGCCGTTCATCTCAACCATTGACAGGGGACAGAGGGCGTGCATGGTAAAAATTTTTTCGGCATGAGATAACACGGAATAATGCGATATAACTGCATATAACGTCATATAACACAACATAGCCCATTCGTTCATAAACTGTTTACTTTTCGGCGTATTGACAAACTTTTTTGCATAAATTATACTGTAATTGCCGCAGAGCTATTTTATAACATGAATGAGAACAACTAACAACTCAAGAGGAACGCTGCTTTCAAGCAGCAAAGTAAAGGACATGGGCGGTGCTATGAGCCGCCCAAATTGGCAGGGCATGGGAAAGTGGTTGCTGTACGCAATCCCATTAAATGCCCGAAAGACGGAGATGGAATACGGCTCCAATTCTGTATTCCGATATAACATTGAATTATCGTGAACGGGTTTTGCGCGTCGGAGGTGGATAGCAACAACTATTCACCCAAGGCGTATTTCACGATAAGGAGGTGGTCGCTATGGTATATGTTCTTTTTTCGCATACCCTTTCGCACCGATACCATAGTCCCCAGCGACGCAATTTCCAATGCGCCACCTCCGGCGTCAAACCCAACTAAATTGTAATCTGTAATCCGAGGACCGAGCTTTGGCTATTTATCTGCCAAAGCAAAACCCGGATTATAGAGTCGAATTAGCAGAGCTGATAAACGGATGCTTAGCCGAACGGGAATGGAGTCCCGCACGGCTGGCAAGAGAATCCGGTCAGTCCAAAGCGACTATCAGCAGAATTACAAATTACAAGAACGGAAACCCCAAATACCAGCCATTGTTGAGGACGATACAGGCAATCGCCCTGGCGCTGAAGCTCTCCCGCGAACAAAGGAAAGAACTGTTTGACACGGCTTTCCCGGAGTTCCGCGTATGGGAGGAGGCGGCAGAGCAAGGCTATACTGTGGACGAAACCAACGATATTCTGTATGAGAAAGGTCTCCCATTACTGACAACTGAACGATAAACCGAAAGCCGACGCCCTATACAGCACATGGGCATCGGCTTTTTTGCGCTCTTTTTAAGTGTTTCACGCATGAAACAACATTTGAAAGTTTCTTTGCTATGATAGGCACAACACAAGGCCGCGTGTTATGTACCTGTCAACCGATGGATGGCGCATTGCGCCGTAAGAAAGGATTTAACAATGAAGCTGACTGATTTGATCGTTTCCCCTAAGAGCCTTGGGGACAAGCTGTGGCTGGTGGATGTCTCTCCGGCCTACGAGTACAAGGATGGTAAGCGTACCGATACCGTCCTCGGCTATCGCTACTCTGTTGCCCTGCCCGAAAAGGGCTTGGATAAAGTCGATGTACGCATTGACGGACAGCAGCAGACAGAGGCCCCGAATGGCTATGTGGAAGTGCGCTTTGATGGGCTGGAAGTGTTTATTTACTGGTCCAAGGGTGACTACCATGTGGGGGCAAAGGCAACCGGAATCCATATCGTGAATCCGAAGCCCTGACCCATTGGGCGGCGCTGGGGCGCAGACGGGGAACAGATATTTTTCCTCAAGAAAAATATCCCCCGGCGGCAGCGCGCTTGCCATAAGGGTTAGTATTACCCTTATGGCAACCATGTAGCATGTAGCAATCACAAAGGAGCCTGACATGGAGAACAATACACAATCCCGCAAGTGGGCGCTGGTCATCAATAACCCATTGGAAGCCGGACTTGACCACGCTGCTATCCGGGAAATCCTATATCGCTTTTCTCCGGCCTATTTCTGCATGGCAGACGAGATAGCGACAACCGGAACCTATCACACGCATATTTTCCTGTTTTCTCCCTCGCCCATGCGCTTTTCCACGGTCAAAAACCGTTTCTCCACGGCGCATATTGAGAAAGCATACGGGAGCGCAAAGGCAAACCGGGCCTACATTCTCAAAGAGGGGCATTGGGCCGATACCGATAAGGCGGAAACTTCGGTTTCCGGCACCTTTGAGGAATGGGGAGACCTCCCCGCCGAAAAGGAGGAAGAGGCCCCGGAAATGTTCAAGCTCATTCAAGACCTCCGGGCCGGAAAGTCCGTTATGGAAATCATCGAGGATAATCCAAAACTTGCTTTCCGTATTCGGGAGATTGAAACCCTCCGTCAAGCCATTTTGGAGGAAAAGTACAGCGCCGAAAACCGGGCGCTGGAAGTGACCTACCTCTACGGCGCAAGCGGAACGGGAAAAACACGGGGCATTTTCGAGAAGCATGACAGGAAAAGCATTTGCCGTATCACCGACTACGGCGGCAGGAACGGCGTCCGCTTCGACGCCTATCATTGTCAAGATGTACTGGTGCTGGAGGAATTTCATTCGCAAATCCCCATCAGCGCCATGCTCAATTATCTGGACATCTATCCGCTGACACTTCCTGCACGATACACCGACAGAATCGCTTGCTATACCAAAGTCTATATCACCAGCAATATCCCCTTAGAGGAACAGTACCGGGATATTCAGCGGTATCAGATGGAGACATGGCGGGCGTTCCTCCGGCGGGTGCAGAATGTCATTGAGTATCTGCGGGACGGCTCCACCGTCCAGCACAAGAAAGGGGGCTTTCCCTGTGACACAAAGTGAAAAGTTTCAAATTCAGAGAAGAAATACACTCCGTAACCTGTGGCAGAAATTGAGCGGAACGCCGGATTTCCCCGTAAAGCTGGTGCTGGCTGCGCTGTACCTCATGGGTGCTGCGTATGTCTGCGTCAAGCAAGCGGCGTGGCGCACGCTGGCGGGCAATATCCCTCTGCCCTCTCCGCTGCTCAAGGCCGCGATGGAACACGCCTTGCTTGCCTATCTGCTGGCGGGCGCTGCGGCGCTGCTGGCGCTCCTGCTCTATCCCTTTGGCAGGCGGGCGGCAAAAGACCAGCTTCAATGCATCGGGTTGGTAAACCACGCGGGAGTGCCGCCCGACCTGCTCCGCAAACGCCGTGATAAGGATAATCCCCGCGTTACGGTGTGGGAGTTTCGGAACAACAGTATTCCCTTGCAGGAGTGGGAGAAGCGACAAGCGGCCATTGAAACGGCGCTGGGGCTTACCATCGTGAAGCTGGCCTACGCCAAGGGCAAGAGCCGTGTGCTGGTGTATGCTGTCTCTGCTGGTGACGATTTGCCGGAAGTCCTGAAATGGAAAGACAGTTATCTTTCCCCTAAGAGCTTTGTGCTGGTGCTGGGGGAAAGCTACACCGGCCCTGTGACGGTCAACCTCGCGCACATTCCGCATATCCTCTTGGGCGGCTCCACGGGCAGCGGAAAAAGCGTCCTGCTGAAACTACTGCTTATGCAGGCGCTCCATAAGGGCGCAGAGGTCTACATTACCGATTTCAAGGGCGGCGTGGATTTTCCCAAGGTCTGGCACGAGAAATGCCGGATGTGCTTCACGGAGGAAAATTTGCGCTATACCCTCGATCAACTTGTAGCGGTGCTGGAATACCGCAAGAACGCGTTTAAGGCGCTGGGCTGTCCAAACATTGACGCCTACAACGAGATTGCGGAGCGTCCCCTTCAAAGGCTCATATTTGCCTGTGACGAGGTGGCGGAGATGTTAGACAAGACCGGTGCCGACAACGAGCGGAAGAAACTGCTGGCGCAAATCGAAAACAAGCTCTCCACCATCGCGCGGCAGGGGCGGGCGTTCGGCATCCATCTCATTCTTGCCACGCAGAGGCCGGATGCGACCATCATCCCCGGTCAGATACGCAACAACATGGATTTCCGTGTTTGCGGCAGGGCGGACAGCGTGCTTTCTCAAATTATTCTCGACAACACCGGCGCCGCCGATCAGATACCCAAGGATGCACGGGGCCGTTTCATCACCGGAGACGGTACGGTGTTTCAAGGCTACCTGTTCGACGAGGGGCAGCTTTAACGGGGTGATACCATGCCGCGCAGAAAGAAGCCCAATGACTACGGCACAGGGATTCCCTATCACGAGGTAGAGGCCCTTGCCCGTGTCCTGCTCCCGGAAATCCAAGCGTTCTTTGAGAGCGAGGACGGGCAGCGGGAATATGCCGAGTGGAAAGCAAAGCAGCAGGCCGAACAAGAGAACAAGGTATAACAGAGGCGGGAACATCTTAACCGATGCTCCCGCCTTGTTATACTTTTAACTGCTCTCATTCTATACCTAAGAATCAACAATGTCAAAAGGAAAGTAAAAAAAGTCATTACTATGAGCTAAGCCGAAAATAATTCGGTATTTACCAACAGATAGTTGGTCATAGTCCGTCAGAAAAAAATCTACACTCATTGTCTCTCCTGATGGGATGTAAAGAAGATTATCTGTATCTCTTATATGAGGGGATTTTTTTACAATAACCCATGTTTCATTAATATTTTGTTCGAGATATGGCAGATAGAGTTCCGGGCTATTATCGCTATGATTTGTTATGCAAAGAGATATCTGCTTAGTATCAATAGTGTATTGTGCTTGCACAGCCTGAATAGAGAATCCGCTTACCGGGGTCAAATTTTGATAAGGGGATTTGGGGGATTGAGAGGTTTTAATTAAATAGAACAAAAGAATACACAAGATGACTGTTGGGACAATGGCAAAGACTCTTTTTTTCATGGTATACTCCTTCCTTTTTCCTCCGTCCATCACCGTTTACTTCTTCACTTTTAGAATATTCCAAACTGTTGATATTGTTAGTTACACCTATATAGACGCTAAAATTTTTATAATGTTCCCATTTTTATCATCATAGCGAAAAATATAAGCAAAGGCAAGGACAAGAATTGTCCCTGCCTTTGCTTACTATAGTACATTTTCAATAGAAATGATAAATCCGAACACATTACCAACTTGGATAATGTAGTTCGGATTATCATTACTTGGTCCGAGTGGCGAGATTCGAACTCACGGCCTCATGGTCCCGAAAGTGCGGAATGGGGTCATGGTCTATCACGTCCTCCCTCATCTGCTCACAGCAAAGCCCTTGTGCTTTCAAGGGTTTGAGCGCTTTTCTATTTGAAAATCCTTAGAACGTCCTGAATTCCTCAAAAATGAAAAATTCAGAAACTGTTAGAAAAAATGTTAGAACTCATCTGCTGTTATCGTAAAGACTGGCATGGTGCGCCATTTT
>OHCN01000259.1_pt1 | contig 29217 bp, 21 predicted proteins | sample 1566761 | NCBI WGS metagenome assembly OHCN01 (sample SAMEA3879568, study PRJEB24766) | human gut metagenome | biome: human-associated habitat; feature: feces | place: USA | collected 1985/1987 | reverse complement strand
GTGTGGAGCCAGACAGGATGAATTTCTGCTGACGCGCAGCGATGTTGCGGAGGACTTCCGCTTCAATGCGGAAGGTCTCCAGCCATGCCACCTGCTTAACGCAGAATTTTATGCACAAAGCAACGCTTCCCTTTGTGTCATCACCGGCAATTACCGTGTGGCAACAGATGAGACAGCCGATTTCTTTTTGCAGGCACAGCAGCGCTGTACTTTTGTGTGGGAAAAGACAAAAGAAGGACCGAGGATCCGCCATATGCATGTGTCAAATCCGATCGGCGAGATGAAGATGGACGGAAAAGAAGCCTTCCCAAATACTATGGGCAAAATGGCACATCGCTATATGCTCAATGAAATTCAAAGGAGGACCTGTGCCAGCCGTATTTCCGCTTACGGTACGAATGGCTCCCTTACTTTTTTCGAACTGCCAAAGGTTCTGTTTATTTCCGCACTGGGCAAAGAATCCGTAGTCCAGACCACAGACGGAAAAACTTTTGTAAAAAACAGCATCTCCGACCTGCAGAAACAAGCCGGAGATGCCCTGATCGCCATCCACCGCAGTTATCTGGTCAACCCGGAATTTATCCGCGATATCAAACGCTATGAAATAACTCTTGAAAATGGAACGGTACTGCCTGTTCCTCAGAGAAAATATAATGAACTGCGTCAGAAACTGATTACACTTTATCATCAGTAAGAGAGCGACTTCTGATTTTATGATGCCAGGGTCAAAAGGTCTAAATCCACATGAGCTTGTGGGAGTGCAACGCACGGAACAATCCGCAGGCATCATAGTTGGGGACTTTTGACACCCACATCATTTTATACACCAGATATATGGCGACTCCCATCTGCGGAGGCATTCCTGAACCAGATGCCGGCCGCAAACAATGCGACCGCCGCATACTGGATTACACTGAGTCCTCCGATGAGCAATACCCCTGTCTGATCCATCATAAATTCTGAGACAAAAATGCAGACTGCAAATCCAAAGCAAAAACGCCAGGTAAGCGATCTGCCCTGAAAACAGAATACCAGAAGCAGTACGCATAATACAATCATACAGATTATTTCAAAAATCTGTGTCGGAAAGACCGGATAGCTGAATCCCGCACCGGTCTTTCCATCTACATGACAGAGAAATGCGCAAATCCCGCTGTAAGGTTTTCCCATACAGCAGCCGCCGCACAGGCAGGCGATCCGGTTGAAAATGTGCTGGAATGCCAGGAAGATACAGAGAATATCCAGGTATTCCAGCCATTCTTTTTTCTTTTTACGGAAAATCAGGCAGTACAGAAGCGGAAAGACCAACATGGCAAACAGTACACGCCCGATGAAATGATTTCCATTCGGCTTCGTAATGATATGAATGATATTCCAGTCTTCCCCATAAGAAAGTCCGCGCACCAGCCTTCCGGCAAACATTCCAGCCTGCAGAACTGCCAGCGACAGCAGATAGACGGCTGCTGTTTTTTTCCAGGAGCGGTTCTTATGATAGTACAACGCGATCAGAAGAATACTTCCAAGCACACTTCCAAGATTGACAAAAAAATCATAACTCTCTATCCCGCCAATATATTCAAGCATAGTCTCTCCCCCTTCTTTTGTAGTTTTCTTTTACTTTTTACTTTTTTCTTTCTTCTTCCTCATCAAACTTCTGCATCTTTCTGCGATCGACCGCATCATCGGCACAACGTTCCGTGTCATTTGCTATGCAGGCATATTCGATTTCATTGTTCCGTCAAGCGGTTTTTTGTAATATCTGATGAAATATAATGTTTTTTCTTCAAGTATACAATAAACACTGCTATCATAACAACCACATACAATGCTGAAAATGCAACACCTGTAAACCATTCGACTGGTCTGAATTTCATAGTTATCGTATGCTTTCCTTTGCTGACATGTAATCCCATAAAGCAATGATTTACCGTACTGATATCCACCTTTTCTCCATCTACATATGCAGTCCAGCCACTGTGCTTCGACTGAAGAAGCGTCACATATCCTTCTGTCGGTGCATCTACGCTCATCTGGATACTGTTAAATCCAAACCATGATACATCAACTGTTCCATCTGAAGTCATTCTTTCTGTTTGTACCAGTTCTGCTTTTTCTGCTTCTGCAGCATCTCCTTTGATTCTTAACTGCTGATATGTCTGGTCTACCGAAGGGAAATAAATATCCACATACTTTTCGCCTTCCTCTTCTTTTACCGTAAAATCACCTTTATAAGACTGTTGTTCTCCGTTGCTGTCCGTAAATCTGATCTTCAGAAAAATCTCATCTTCGACATTATCTGCAAGATAAAGCCGGACTCTTCCCGTTTTATCTTCCGCCACACTCAATTCCCCGGCAATCTGACAACCTTTCTCCGTCTTTATCAGATTCAGTTCTTCTCTTGCCACAACTTTCGCTTCCAGCTTCTGATACGATGTGATCGGTTCATCCAGTCCCTTTTTTACAAAGATCTGTTCCGGATCATTGCTGCACCGATTGATCCATTTTTTATAGGATATATCATTTGATGTCACTACATTATTTGTAAAATAAACAACCGGGTTCTGTTCTATAATACTTCGGTTATAAGTCTGTTTGAATTCTTCAGCGGCAGAAAGTAAAAAAGAATAATACCCTTCTTCATCAAAGGTTTTATTATATACTATTTCTTGATTGTTATATTGACTTGTACTGCGAGCAGACTCTGCGAAATTCACACCTAATTTTCTTTGAGCATAATTTTCAAATTCCTGATCTACTTCATCTCGAACTTCCTGGTTTGAAGAATATTCCCCTGGCGCATATTCAGCAATTGTAAGTGGTGTTTCTAAAAGGAACCATGTAAAAACTTCTACAATTATAATTCCTGCTATAAAACCTTTTCGCCACAATTTGCAAACCTGTTTTTTATAAATCGCATAAAAAGCCAAAAAATAAACACTCAATATAATAGAAACCCTTATAGCAGACTCTGCAAATCCCTGTAACTTCGTAATATCTGTTTCCGAACCAGATTTTACAACATTGACTATCATTCCCGAAATACTTCCCATAAGTAATGTAACAATCATCAAACTTAATGTGACTTTCAGTACCTTTAGGGGAATGTTTCCTGTCTTCATAATATCTGATAAAGCTGGAACGAATGTAAGCATAACAAAAATCATCAGAAAAACCCGATTTGTTGTAGGGAATCGAAAACTAGCATACATTGGGACAAAACGGTATAACAACATATATATAAATGCAGTCCTTCCCATACACAGAAAAAAAGACACCACAGCCAGACTGCCATATAATTTCTTATTTTTCTGTCTTCTTTCCAATATCACAGGTAGTAGCAACAGCGTAATAATCCCCATATAAAAATTTGACATACCTATTCCATACGGTATAAAGTTCAGCATTTCCGGAAATAAAACAGATAAATATATCAACGGTGAATATCCACTTGCCACCTGTCCAAGACCATTTCCTCTGGTGATCAGTGACATATTTTTCAAAAAAGGAAGAAGTATCGCTGCACCGGATATAACGGTACAAATACAAACAAGAACAAACTTTCCGGCACAGGAAATTACATTTTTACAAAATGTCTTATTTTTATCGTATCCAAAATACAAAGTATATGGAATTAAAAACAAAAACAGATTAAAAAACATCTCCGGATATCCACCAAGCAATAGCTGGGATGCTGCAAATCCGGTTCCCAGTGCAAATATCAGATGCTTTTTCTGCAAAAAAGCCCGCATTCCTAAAAAGACATACGGAATCCATGCGGCCGATATAATGATCATAATATGCTGTGCATTAGATAAAAACAAACCACTTCCACAATAAAGCACTCCACCTAAAAAACAGGCACAATCATCAGTCCGAGACAATTCTTTTATATTTTTCAATTCTTGTCCTGCCAACAGATATACACCAAAACCGCCAATCGCAATATGGATCGCATAACAAAATGCTACTGTTGCAGGTGTATATCCGACATATGCCATAACCAATGTAATAATATACCACACCGGCATTCCTAAAACTGCATAATGTGGTGTTCCATTACGCATCAGAGGATTCCATAGCGGTAATGTATGATTTTTTATCGCTTCTGACATAAGTACCTGAAATGGATATTCTGCATCCCAGATATCCCATTTCATCACATTTTCTCCTAACAAAAGAGACCAGTTCATTAAAAAACTGATCAAAAGAAATAATGCAAACACCCCTGTGTGAATGATTATTTTATTTTTCTTTTTTACCGTCATTCTTTCTCTCCTGCCTTTTAAATGCCCAAAATTTATTCATTACAAAATTTACCGGAACACTTATAAAAATATTTAAAATAGGGGCAATCATTTTGGATATTCCCAATTTCTCAACCCATAATACAGATAATACCGTGTTTAAAAATAATCCTGTAAAAGCATAAGAACAGTAGGTTTTCACAAGTGCCTGAAACCATGGTACCTCTTCTTCATCTGAAGAAAACACATATTTACGATTCCAGTAAAAAGACCATAAAACACTCAATAAAAATCCTAAAATCTGAGCAATCAGATAATCCATTTCTCCAAACCAGTTGTTTTTCTGAAAAACAACCAGTGCTGCAAGATAGATCACATAGGAAATCAGAGTATTACTTACACCAATGATTCCAAATTTTACAAACTGCATAAGACCTTCCCATGCTTTGGGATTTATTTTTATGTGCAGTATTTTCACCAAAATCAGGTAACATACCTGTTCAAAGAAACTCCAGCAATGTTTTATGATATTCTCCATAATTTTATCCTATCTGTCTTACGAAAATAATATAATCTCATTAAAATACGGATTCTTATCTGACCAGCGTTTTTCATCTATTTCGATTTCATCCTCTATGCCATCTACCGGTGATGCATGACTGCCGCACACCCGAAATCCTATTTTCGTATAACTTTTGTATGCTGCCAGATTTTCTCTGTTTACTGACGCATAAATTCTTTTCAGTCCCAATTTTTTGAATCCTACAGCCATAGCCAGTATAAAACTTTTTCCTCCAATTCCATGACCTCTGGCTTCCAGATCCCCAATCTGCAGCCGTCCGATCTCTGCCTCTCCATTTTCAAAATTATATAATGCCAGACTTCCGACCATTCGCTTCAACCTTTGGGTTTCTTCAATCGCAAATACCATCGAATCCATATCCCGCAAGTATCCTTCATACCATTTTTCCTGCATATCCCTGGTAATATGTCCGATGTTTCTCAAAAATCTGGTCTGAGATGTATCATTTCTCCAAATACGCAGATTCTCAATATCTTTTTTTTCTAAAGGACGGATTGCCACTTCCCCATATGCTGCACTGTAACGATGTTCCATAACTTGTTATTCCTTCCCAAAAGCATTCAGACAGGTAATTACATAATCCTGCTCTTCCTCTGTCATTCCATTATACAATGGAATTGAAACGACTTCCTTTGCATACTGTTCCGTGATCGGCAATGCCCTTTCTTTTAAGCCAAGATACTGGTAAGCTTCTGACAGGTGCGGTGGAATCGGATAGTGAATAATCGTTCCGATTTCCTTCTGGTTCAGGTATGCGATCAGTTCATCACGCCGGCTGCAATGAATCACAAACTGATGCCATACCGTCGTCGCACCTTCTCTTACTTTTGGAAGCTGTAATAATGGATTGTCCAGAAGTTTCTGATATCTTTCGCATAATCGTACTCTTTCATCTGTAATCTCTTTCATATGCTGCAAACGCACACGTAAAAGACCTGCCTGCATTTCATCCAGTCTGGAATTTGCACCAACTACTTTATTATAATATCTTTTCTCGCTTCCGTAATTTCGGAAAATCCTTACATCTTCTGCAATCTTATCATCATTTGTGACAATCGCTCCCGCATCACCAAATGCCCCCAGATTTTTCGAAGGATAAAAAGAAAAACAGCCGATATCGCCAAATGTACCTGTCGTTTTCCCATCAAAACATGCACCATGGGACTGCGCACAGTCTTCTACCAGTCTTAAATGATATTTCTGAGCCAGTTTTACCACTTTTCCCATATTAGATGCCTGGCCGTATAAATGTACTACAAGGATTGCTTTTGTTTTCTCTGTGATTTTCTCTTCTATTTTGTCAGCATCGATATTGTTATATTCATCCGGCTCTACAAAAACAGGTGTTGCACCATTGATCGTGATTCCCATTACACTTGCAATGTAAGTATTTCCCTGCACGATCACCTCATCACCCACGCCAATACCAAGAACACGGAATGCAATCCACAATGCATCCAGACCACTCGCAACCCCAACACAGTTTTTCACTTGCAGATAGTCTGCAAATTCTGTTTCAAAATTTCTTACTTCGTTTCCAAGTACATACCAGCCAGATCTGAGTACCTCCAGGGCTTTCTGTTCAAACTCTTTCTGATGCATTTCAAATCCACGGTCCAGACGATTAGGCATGATCTTCATGTTTGTTCTCTCCTTTTTCCTGATCTAATGTATTTTCATCTTCAACAATGTAAGTCGGTCTGTTTCTGGATGCATCAAAGGTTCTCCATAAATACCCTCCAAGAATACCAAGAGTTACCATAATAATTCCAAAACTGCACAGATTGAAAATAAACAAGGTTGTCCAGCCGCTTACCTGTATCAGTCCCATGATCTTACATACCAGAACAACAATCCCCCATATAACCGCACCGATACAGGAAAGCGTTCCAATCATAGTAACCAGCGAGATCGGCAGTGTTGAAAAACTGAACAGAGTATCTGCCACCAGACGTACTTTCTTTTTTAATGTCCATTTACTCGTTCCGATTTCTCGTTCCAGACGCACATAAGGGATCTCTTCTGTCTTGAAACCACTCCAGAGAATCTGTCCGGTAAGTGCACTGTTTCTCTCATCCAGTGACAACAATACCCGGATAACTTTCTGATCCAGCAGATACACATCAAATCCACCTTTTGGCATATTGGACAATGCCGCTTTTCTGACCATCCAATAATATGTATTTGCAAACAGTTTTGTTCCAAAACTTTCTTCCCTGTCCTGCCTTACTGCAAGTACAACATTATTGCCTTTCTTCCAGCTTTCAACCATTTTAAGGATCAGCTCCGTAGGCTCCTGAAGATCTGCCGCCTTTACTACTGCACAATCACCAGTACATTTTTCCAGTCCACACAGAATAGCTGCATGTGAACCAAAATTACGTGACAGACTGACAATCTTTATGTTGGGATCCCGACCTGCCAGTTCCTGCATAACCTCATAACTGCGGTCTTTTGAACCATCATTAACCATGACTATTTCGTAATCATAATCGATTTTGTCAATAATTTTTTCTTTTATATCTGCATAAAGGGGACGCAGATTATCCTCGTTATAATAAACCGGTATTACGATTGAAACTTTCATTCTTTTTCTCTCTTTTCTTCTGTCTGTACCATTTTAACAAAAGTATCATAATCTCTGATATATTCCTCCGGATCATAATGCTCACTGGACAATACCAGCAAGACAGAATCCTCACTGAACTCATACATATCCTTCCATACCATTTCCGGAAGATAAATACCGGTATGTGCACGATTCAGGCTGAATACCGCTTCATTTCCCAGACCGTCCTTTACCCGGACCTTGCTTTTACCGGCAACATTGACCAAAACAAACTGGCTTTTCAGGTTTGCATGCTGTCCCCTTACCACATCTTTATCTGACCCGTAAATATAGAAAATTCTTTTTATATCAAAGGGAACATCTTTCATCCCTTCCACAATGACAAGATGTCCCCTTTCATCTCCTTTTTGCGGAAATTCCAGCATTCTGACTTCTCTTTTGTTCATCTCTTTTCCTCTCCAAATAAAAAATTATCAATGATTTTCCTGACAGACTTTTACTTTGTCTACGCGATGGTCATCCATCTTCAAAACGATCACTTTCACGCCATCACTTACAAAGCTGTCGCCTTCTTTCGGGATCTGTCCCAGTTCTTCCATGATCCAGCCACTCAGGGTATTGACATCCACCGCTTTCTCAATGTCCAGCAGTTCAAATACTTTGTCTATATTTGCTGAGCCACTCATCAGGTATTCATGGTCCGAAATCTTCTCAATCTCCTTTACTACGTGATCATGCTCATCCCAGATATCACCGACCAGCTCTTCGATGATATCTTCGATCGTAACCAGACCTTCGGTTCCGCCAAATTCATCCAGAATGATCGCAATATGTGTTTTGCTCTCCTGAAGCTTTTTCAGCAGAACGCCTATTTTCATCGTCGGTGTGATAAACAGCACCGGACGGATGATATCCTTCAGCGGTCGGTCGGTGTGATAAATAAAATTATGGAAATCTTTCTGATTCACAATACCTACGATGTGGTCAATATCATCATCATAAACCGGAAGTCTGGAAAATCCGGTATCCAGGAACATCTTCGCAATCTCCTGTTTGGTCGCATCGAGCGGAATACTCTCAATATCCACACGCGGCGTGTAGATATCACTGGTTTCCAGATCCATAAATTCGATCGCACTTCGGATCAGTGTGCTTTCATCGGCATCGATTCCGCCCTCCTGTTCTGCTTCTTCCACAATAGTCATCAATTCTTCATCCGTAATACCACGATCATCACGCGATTTGCTGAACATCCTGACAAGCAGCTTTTTCCACTGGGCAAACAGCCAGATAAACGGCTTTAAAATCACCATCAGGGCACGGATAAACGGTGCTGAGAACATGGCAAACTTTTCCGGTGATTCTTTTGCAATACTTTTCGGCGAAATCTCACCGAAAATGAGCACCACAACCGTAACCGATGCAGTGGCAACGCTCGCACCTGTCTGTTCTCCTAAAAATTTAACGCACAACAATGTCGCGATCGAAGAAAGCAGGATATTGACCAGATTGTTTCCGATCAGAATGGCAGAAAGCAATGTGTCATAATTATCCGCCAGATGCAGGGCAAGTGCTGCGGACTTGTCACCCTTGTCTGCCATGGTTTTCATACGTGCATGGCTCATCGTGGAAAAGGCTGTCTCTGTTGCCGAAAAATATGCGGATAAAATAAGACAGACCAGAATAATAACCAATGAAATCGAGTCACTGGACATGATAAATAAAAAACCTCCTTGTTAAAAAACATGGTCTGCTGTGCGTTACAACAGACCATGCTCTGTCTTTGTGTGTAATCTGTTTTCTGTTGTTATTATATGAAATTAAATAACGAGTGTCAATGAAATACGTATATTAACTTTTAAAACGTCAACGGCGTTATTGCTTCACCTGATAACATGCTCGACCATATAGCAAAACATAATCCCAATATAATAATATAGACCAGCAATATTTTCCACCAGTTCTCTTTTATTTTTAGTACAAATCCTTTCCAGTCAATATTAAAGCACAGGTTCATGATAAAATAGAAATAAATCCCTATCGAAAATCTGTATTCAACAGCACCAGGAATGATCAATATAGATGGTACAAGCACCGGTGTCAGCCGCCCTAAAGTTTTCCATGATTTACAACTATTCAGGACAATCGAAAGAACACTGATAAAAAGGGTTGAAAATCCGATTACTCCCAGCAGCCATTTCGAAGAATTTAAATTTCTTACATATACCTCAGGCCAGCACGGAAAGATAAAATTTATAAAATGCCTGATATAGATTGCCGCAACATCGATTGGGTGATGGATAAATAATCGAAAAAAATCGCCCCACGTTGAAAAAGAATCTAAATTCATTTCTTCTAATATCTTCAATCCTGCTGCATCTGTAAAATATATCTGTGGGTTCGGATGAGCTGCATCTGTTATCCGTGGCATATAAGTATCATATCTCTGATACTTAATTCCCCATAACATCTGCTGTAACATTAAACCGTTTGTTGGAACACCAATACTAAGACTGCCTAAATTTTTATAATTCATAACTGCCTGAGGAATGCCTGCTGCTAATATTCCCAGTGCAATTCCTGCAAATTCCACTATAATATTTTCTATAGTATGTCTATTCTTATTGTTCTTTATGTTCATCGCAACACATAATATGAGCAAACCCAGTATTGCAAACAGATAAATTGTTCTTATATTATAAGAAAAATATGCAAAAGCACCAGCACCTAACGAATATACAAATTTCTTTTTTCCCTTTTCCTGCGTTCCTTCTGACAAAAAGGTCAAAGCAATACATATACAAAGTAATGGCAGCATATCAGACAACGGAAATGCAATGTTTCCTGTAAAGAGTATGCAGAAAAGTACTGCTACAACGGTTACTTTTGTAATAAACTCCTTCTCTTTCCTGCACTCAAAATTTTTCGATATAATATACAATAACATTACACTGATAATTGCCGGGTTCATAACATACCAGGCCATCTTATTTCCAATCCTGTTTATAACCGCTAAATACAGCGGATAAACATATCCTCGAAATCCATCTATACTGTTTAACAGAAATCCATTTTTTACAAGAGTTTCTCCTCTTGACCAATAATCTCCTGTATCATATCGCCACGGGACTGTTCTGTACAAACTTTCTGTCAAAATAAATATTATATAACATATCAGAAAGGTAATTATATATGATCGTAAAACTTTATTTTTATTCGCTGTATTCATTTTTTCCTCACTTTACATCTTTTTCTGAAAAATGAAATCCCGTAACACAGAACTTCATCATAATCATCCTCAAATTCTTCTGCGTATCTTCTGGTATTGATCTGTTTGATTGCAGCATCACAGGTCTTCTCCATAATCATGATAACTAATCGTTGTGCGCAGCAGTTTCGTCATTTCATTCGTCAAAGCTTCACTGTGCCCATTCCAGACTGCATCGAAAAGAGGCTGCCTGTCCTCCATTTGAGCACTGTCCTCAAACCATCTGCGGATTGTTGTCTCAAAAATCTCTTTTACCTCTTTATTTGGTATCATAAGTGCGGATTCTTTCACGCTGCATTTCCGGTATTATTTCGCATTTTTCCAGAAACAGATGATCCCAGCAAAACTCTGCAAGTACCATTTCCAACATGGAATATGCATGATCAAAGCTCAATCCATCTACCTTGTGACTTCCGCATTTTTTCTTTCCAGCAAATCCGGAATCAGTCCACTTTTATCAATATAGTAGTATTCATTTTTTCTGATTTCTTCAAAATCAGAAATTCCAAGCGGAAGCTTCAAATGTCTCATACAAACACCTCTCTATTTTTCTTCACCCTTAAAAATCAAATGCATATTCGAGTGACGTTGAAGTGAATTTTTATCTTTTTGTATATACTTCCAGGTCTCTCTGTAAGTTCCAGAAACTGCTACTGACTTATCTGATATAAAATCTATAAACTCAAGAACTTTTCCTTCATATTTTTCAGCAAATTCATCCGATAATATTTCTTTTTCATCATTTGAAAAATCCTTAAGTTCATTATATAAAACATGTTCTAAATTACATGAGTTAAAATACAATCTGTACGGAGTATTATGAATTTTTCCTGTTGTATATAGTTTAAATAGAATCTCTGATTTATGCATATTTCTTTTTTTAACCGATTCTGTGTCCGAATATTCTATATGATCCTCATAATATTGAATCGTATTAACTTCTGATTGTTTAATGCAATCTTTCGTAAAAACACCATCCATATCAGCTATATGAATAATTCTTACAAAATCTTTCCATTCATATCCATACCTAATCATAATAGGTTTTATCAAAGCATCCATTTTGGAAACTACATTTTCAACGGTTGTCTTATAATCAGATGTTATATCTCCATGAACAACTGCAAACTGTACCTCTTCTGAAGAAAAAAACTCTTTTAATATCCCACCGATCGCCATCTCATCACTTGGGCCTTCAACAATAACCACAACTACCTTTTTTTCATTCATTTTGCAGACTCCTTCCTGCTTTTCTGAATGCCCTTGCGATTTTCAAGCTATCTGTTTCTTCATAAATACTTTCTTCCTGTCCGCCAAGTGTAATACTTCTGATATACATGCTGCGGAGATTGTTAGACTCTTTTACATTCTTCATATGAATATATCTGTTATTGGGATTTGCAGTAGAAAACATGATACTGTCTTTATCCAACATCTCCAATGCCCGAAGATTATGAGAAGTAAAAATTAACTGTCCTTTTGCACTTTTATTAAAAATGTCCAGTAATTCTCCCAACATATATTCAAAAATTCCTGCATCCAATTCATCAATAACCAGACAAATGGAAGGATTTCCAAACGCCTGGATTAAAACGTTCAAAATAGACACGATCTTAATGATTCCTTCTGATTCCATACGGATCGGAATTGGCTTTTTGTCCCCTCTGACCGACATAAGTTCGACTTTCCATCCTTCCTCACCAGAATCCATTGCCTGTTTTCCATAATCTTTTACTTCAATGCGCATTCCTGGAATGATGGTATATAATACCGTATCAATTTGACAAACAATTTCATCAAGAAGTTCTTTTCTCTCAATATCCAACACAACCGGTTCCATTAACGGAACTGCAAAATCTCCCTTCATCCCCATTTTTTCTTTTTCTACACGAAAAGCCATCGGAAGCAGAAAATTTGCAGAAATCATACCGGAATGAGAATTTTTAATAATAAATAAATCTTTAAGTGCAAAATCAAACAATGCATGAATGACCACTGCATAATCCCTGAACTCACCGTTTGTTTTTCCAAAGAATATTTCCCTGCTGTCTTTTCCAAAAATGTAAGAACAATGACTCTTCTCTGCCATTTTTCGTGCCACAAGGAGATCCATCTTAACATCTTTATCTTTTCCCACTAATTCTTCCAGTCTTTTTAATGGTTTAAAAATAAAATCGGACTGAGTTCTCTGATAATCCATAAAAATATTTTTATTCGTCCTGTATCCATCCCTGTTTATAGCACAATTCAAATATTCACGCTCGATTACAATTCCATGATCTGTTTTGGAAAGAATAATATGATACCCCACTTCATAAAAAACACAATCTCCAAATATTTTGAATTCTACACTTATTTCTGCACTTACTGTATCCGCAGCAATGTAATCAGAAATACTTGGATCCAGTTCTTCCCCTATCATAATGCACTGCAAAAAATAAAGTGCATCTACAACTGCTGTTTTCCCTGAACCATTCTGACCATAAATCCCTAATATTTCTGCCCTGCTGTTTTCTGATTTTCCCTTACTGGCAAATGGCATTGTTATTGTTCCATTCTTTACATTTTTAATATTTTTTAGAGTCACTGCTGACAAACGAACAATAAAATTCCTCATGATCATATACACCTCTGTAACTTGCTGAAAGCAAAATATTTTTATCTATCTTTTATATATGCTAACATAGAAGCAAAAAATAATCAATTTTATTTTTATTTTGATATTTTTTATTCCTTTTTATGATTTCCAATTTAACCAAATCAAGTAAGTCCCCTGCATCACAGAGCTTTTTCTCTGTTTTGCAGTGGTCTCTCTTTCTTTTTACTTCAGTTCCAGGACATTGTCGGCATCACCAAGTGCCAGCAGTGCGCCTTTTGGCAGGCGGTACGGATCCCCATATTTCAGACGTTTATTATTATAATATGTTCCGTTTGAGGAATAGTCTGTCACCTGATAGACTCCATCCGGCAGCATTTTGATCACGCAGTGCACACGGCTGATCTCACCATGTACGATCTGGATATCACTGCCTGTTTTTCTTCCGACCACACATTCCTGACCGAGATACATCGGGTACATCTGTCCCTGATAGACACCAAATGCTCCGTAAATATAGCCGGCGCACGGTGTATGTTCGGACGGTGCTTCATACGATGGTTTCTTTTTCGAGGAGAGTTTTACCAGCACCACGATCAGCGTAATGATCAGGATCACGATCACCACCATGGCAGCGATCACGATATACAGAAGCGTGTTGTCTTTTACGATCTCCATGCTTCCGTTTGATGTTGCTTTGTAGGTGGTATCGATCTTGCCGTCTCCGTCCTCATCTACATCGAGATAGGTGGCATCGGAAAGGCTTGTGCTGGATACTGCCTGCATGGATGAACTGACCGGAATATCCGGAAATTCTCTGGTATCATCGTATTCGCCCTGCTCGTTCGGGAATTTGACTGTGTACGTCATCTCACCGCTTGCATAGCTTTCGATGTTGATATCATAGTCGCTCTCCATATCCAGGCGCAGAATCTTCACGTTGTCTACCCGTCCGCTGTCATCCTGCGTTTCATCATCATAGTAAGAAATACCGCCGGTATCTTCCTGCTCATCGGTTTTCACATCTTCGTAGGTAAGCGTTCCAAAAGAAGTACGCGTATTTTCCGAATCTTCTCTGGATGAAAGCGTCTCACCGCCGCTTGTGACCGTCACATCGACCGGGCAGGCGATACGTACATAGACATAGGCTCTGCCGGAAATCTGGTTTGCGATATCATCAAAGAAAAATACCAGACTGTCCGCATCGGTTACTTCATAGTGCAGTCCCGGACTTGCCATCTGCTCCATCAGATGCTGTGCATCCGTCCGCTCGCTTCCGTATATGGCGGAAAAGAAACCAAGGGTATACACATAATAGCCTTTGTTTTTCAGTTCTTCCGCATAGCGTATCAGCGGTGAGAAATAATCGCCGTTGTCATTTTCTCCCTGATTCGGGCAGCCGTCGGACATCAATACTATGATTTTTCGGTCTGCTGTGCTGTTTGAAAGCAGCCTGTCTGCCTCCTCCATGCCGGAATACATATTGGTACCGCCAAATGCCCCCATCTCATCGACCTGATCCGTCAGATCTTTTTCTTTTTTTGTCAGACTGGTACACACATCTGCCGATTCCGAATACGTAACCAGTGCAACTCTGGAATCCTCTCCAAATACAGTATCCAGGAATTTATATGCTGCATCTTTGGTCTGTTCCAGCGGTTCTCCATCCATACTTCCGGAATTATCAAGCACCATCACCACATCACGGCTGACAGTCTGTTTTGTATTTTTGTCGCTCTCGTTTGTTTTGGCTGTCTCTTTAGTTTTGTTTTTCGCGGTACTGGTGCTGCGTGCACGCTCCACCGCTTTCTGTGCATTGATCAGTGGATATTTGAACTTTTTCGATCCGTTATTTGTTGTGTATTCCAGACTTCCTTCCGCTGTCTTGCAGATGATATCCACAACCTGCGCACCGGTCAGATTTTTATTCACCGAAAAACACATCGCTGCCAGACCAGTTACATGCGGCGTTGCCATGGAAGTACCGCTCCAGCCATCCTCATATCCTGTAGATTCTACGGTACTGTAAATATCCACACCAGGTGCTGCCACATCGACACGATTTCCACAGTCGCTGAAATCTGCCATCTTGTATTTTCCCTTGCCAAGGTTTTCTGCCGCACCGACTACCAGGATCCGTTTTCTTACCTCTGCATTGGTGATCGCAGTAATATAGTCATAGGCTTCCACGGAGCCGTCCTTCTGTGCATTGGAAATACGGTTATTAAAATCACTCTGATTTTCGTATTTTGCATATTCCTTTTTGTGGTCATTATTATAAGGAATATAACCATATGGTGCATCCGCATCATTGGCATCGGCACGGACATAGGATTCCGTGGAGTTTCCATTTCCGGCTGCTTTACAGATCACAAAATCATTGTACTGAAGAAGATCCTCAAAAAAATCTCCCATAATCTTTGCTGAACTCTGTACTGCTATTTTCGCCGCCTGGTTTCCTCTTGCTGCCGCATATGTGACCACATTCGTGCCAATGCTCATGTTTACTACCCGGCAGCGGTTCGCATATACCAGATAATAAAAAGCCAGCTTTATTCCCATCTCTCCCTGATTCTGCTTTTCCAGAACCTGAAAAGAACTCGCATACAGCCTGGCTTTCGGGAATACACCGCACACACCGAGCTTATTGTTGTAGTTTGCCCCGATGGTTCCGCTGACATGCGTACCGTGGGAATTGTTCAGTACATTTACATTTTTGAAAATCCCATGAAAGGTCAGATCTTCATGGTTATAAAACATATTGTCGTATACACCGACATTAACACCCTGCATGTCACTGTAATAATCCCATGCTTCCGGTGCGTGGATGGCTTCCATTCCCCAGGTAATACCGGTCGGATTTTTCTTTTTCCATTTGCCTTTCCACTTCGCATCGTTTGGATAGGTCGCTTCGATATTCATATCCATCACATGGTTTGCACCGCAGCTTTCGATCTTATCACTGCTGCTTAACGCCTCCCCGATCTGGTCCAGTTCTTCTTTCGAATAACTCTGCGGAAATTTGATCTGATAAATATTCATCATTTCAATTCTTCCGACAATGCTTGCCTGATACGGATCGATCAGTTTCTGCACTTCCTGTTCGGTCACTCCGGAAACAGTTGTGATCAGAAGCTGATTGTCCGCATACTGCAATCCGGATTCTTCATCAAAGGCGATATTTTCTTCTGCGATATCCTCGCTATACATTTCTCCGGCATCAACGGTTTCCTCTGTCTCATCCTCTGTGCTTCCCGTCTCAGAAATTTTGTTCTGTATACTGGAAGAGGGCTGTGTGCCACCTATCTGTGAAAACAGATAGATGCCGCAAAGCCCTACTATAAAGACAAGGATCATCACACATATGACAAGAACCGGAGCATTTTTTTCTCTCTGTTTTTTTCCCATACGCTCTCTCCCAGTCAGATCCTTACCGGTATCTGATTCCTGTCAGCCAAGCTTGATCTCATTGCTTCCGTCTGCAAGCTGCAATACGGTTCCTTCCGGAAATACCAGTGGTACATCCTTCTGCAGTCTCACACCGTTTACATAAGTTCCGTTGGAGGAATGATCTTTTACAATATAAGTGTTCGTTGCTGCTTTATAACGGATGCTGCAGTGTACATTGCTCACATGCGGGGACTTGATCACCAGATTTGCATACTGCGGATTTTTTCCAACAACTACTTTGGAAGTCTCAGGAAGTGAGAATCCCTGACCGGTTGCCACGCCTTTGATGCACATCACTTTTCCCATGACAGCCTGAGCCTGCTGTTTCTGCTGCTCTTCCATCTGTCTCTGGCGTTCCTGTGCTTCGCGCTGTTTTTTGCGTTCCTTTTCTTCACGCTCCATCTGCATCCGCTGCTGACGTTGCTGCTCTTCCCATTCTCTTCTCTGGCGCTCTTCGTCCTGTATTCTCTGGTATTCTTCCGGAGTCACTTTTCTGCCATCCGGAAGTGTGATCCATTCCTGGCCGCCTACAAACATAGATACAACACTCAGGATCAGAAGCAGAACTGCCAGAACCAGACCTGCAATAAATGCAAAGCCATAAAAGCCTGCGATCAGTTTTTTAAGGATATCGGTTAAAGCACTGTTATTCGAAATCAGGTTAAATGCGCTGCCCAAAGACTGCTCTGCCAGATTTTGAATAGCATTTGATTTGGCTACCTTTCCCGGTGTCATAAACTGAAGATAGGAAAATGCCCCGATCACCAGAACACTGTAAGCCGTGCTGATGCCAAGTGCTATGTATTTCACCCATCCAAGGACAAATCCAAGGATCAGCAGAATCAGGACGATCAGATCCACGATGTATACCACCCAGAAAATGGTACGAAGCTGGTTGTATCCGGATCTTACCGGTGCAAACAACTCCATGGTTTCCTCATCCTCCCGATCTTCATTTGTCAGCTGGAAGAAAGTTTCCGCACTCGTTACCATAATCTTTCCAGCGGAAATATAGGAAAGATCCGTACCTTCTTCTGCTGCCGCTTTTAATGTATCGTCAAAATTGTCTGCCATCTGGTCCATGACATCCTGACTGAGATTTCCTGTGGTATCCAGTTTCTGTACTGTTTTTTTCAGACGGTTTCCATTAAACTGAAAAGCCGGCAAAAATAACGTGATCAGCATCGCTGCCAGCAGAACCACGCTGACGATCATCTGCCAGCCCTGCATTGTTTTCTTTCTGTTCATTTTTTCCTTCCTCCTTTAGCCTAACTTAATCTCATTGCTTCCATCTGCAAGCTGAAGTATGGTTCCCGCCGGGAAATTCAGCGGCACATCCTTCTGAAGTCTCACACCGTCTACATAGGTACCATTGGAAGAGTGGTCTTTTACGATGTAAGAATTGGTCGCTGCTTTATAACGGATACTGCAATGTACATTGCTCACATGCGGAGAACTTACGATCAGATTTGCATACTGCCTGTTCTTTCCAACGACCACTTTGGAAGTCTCCGGAAGCGAATATCCCTGACCAACTGCCACACCTTTGATGCACATCACCTGTCCCATGGCTGCCTGTGCCGCTGGCTGCGGCTGCGGAGCCGGAACTGGATCTGGTCGCACTGGTTCCGGTGCCGGTTCTGGTTTGAATGGCATTGGACCTGGATCTGGCATTAAACCTGGTCCTGACATTGAACCTGGCATCGGACCTGAACCTGGCATCGGACCTGGATTTGACACCGGTGCCGGTGCTGCATCACCGATCACCATAGACAGTACACTGACCACCAGCAGCAGCAGCACTGCTATCACAATCCCTATAATATATGCACTGCCATAGAAGCATGCCAGCATCTTTCCGGCTTTGCCGGCGATATCCGCACTACTGACTCCAAAAGAGGAGAGCATATCATCCAGTCCGGAAAATGCATTTCCGCCCATACCCGGGCTTACAAAGCGGATCACTCCGAAAATACCTATCACTGCCACTGCATACACCGCATTGACTGCCAGTGGGATGATCTTATTCCAGCCAAGGACAAATCCAAGGATCATCAGTACCATCATCAGAATGTCCACAATATAAATCATCCAGAACATCATACGCAGGGTGCCCCATCCGGATTTCAGACTTTCATGGAAAGATTCCAGATCGTTTTCTTCAATGTTCTCCTTTCCGCCAAGGAACTGCTCTGCACTTTTCAGCATGATCGTTCCCACGGAAATACTGGAAAGTTTTACATTACATTCCTCTTCAAAATTCTGAACTTCCTGATCTACTTCCTTTTCGATATCATCCATACTGAATCCACCCAGCACCCCACCAAGTGTCAGCATTTCTTTTGGAACAACCTTCTCTATCGCCTTACGTGCCGCTTTTCCATTAAACTGAAAAGCCGGCAGAAATAATGTGATCAACATGGCTGCCAGCAGAACGACACTGACGATCATCTGCCATGCCTGCAGCGTTTTCTTTCTGTTCATTTTTCTTTCCTCCTTTGGTTCATTCCTTTTTCCAACTCACACTACAGCAGACGGAATCTGTGATTTCCGATGATCACCACGCTGCCGCGGCGCACGGAAGTATATCTGCCTGGATACAGGCGTGATCCGTCGCTTAAAAACATTCCACTTGCTGACTGGTCAAGTATCTCATAAAAACCACTCTGCGCATTATAGCGGATGGTACAGTGTATTCTGCTCACCTGTGCATCCGGAATGCAGACATTTGCCGTCTCAGAAGAACCAACTGTCAGCGTTCTTCCCTGAAGATAAATATTTCGTCCCACATACATACCGGTCATTCCCTGCATACCTGCCTGAAAACCATAACCGTAACTTCCGCCGCGGCTGCCGCTTCCGCCTGTGATCTTTCCGACCGCACGGTCCAGCGGCATCCAGAAATAGCAGGCATAAAAAACTGCCGTCAATGCCAGCATGATCCACAGTGCCAGCGTGCCAACCCAGTAGCCACGGTAATTCATCCAGCCTCTGTGCAGAGCGTTGACTCCATAATAAGATACATCACTTCCGCTGTACTCAGACGCATACATGATAATCTCTACCAGCATGATCGCTGCCACATTACAGATTTCCAGGATCGTCAGCAGCGTTCCCATTCTGACTCTTGAGAAAAACTGTACGAATGCACATACTGCCACTGCGATCGACAGCAGCAGTGCCAGAACAAAGAAAATAATGCTGACTGCCGAATGTGAAACACTGTATCCATAAGTTGGATAACCGATTGTAAAAACCAGATAGTGTATCAGAAACAGAATCACATTAAATACACATACAGAATACAGCATCGCGATCTCACGCAGGCGGAATGCCATGATCACGCCCATGCCGATCGAGGTCAGCAGCATCAGGATCCAAACCACATTTCCTGCTCCCATCGCCAGTGCGATCAGCGACATCAGTGCCACAAAACAAACCACACACCAGAGGACAAATTCTACTACAACACCTTTGGTTCTTCTTCTCGCTAATGCTGAAAAAATATTATCCATTGCAAAAACCTCCCTTTCTTTTTATTTCAGCAGTTCCCTGCCTTCTTCCCTAAATTGTTCTATCGAAGCAATTCTTGCCGTGATCTCCGGTTCCATCGCATGCCCCAGCCATTTTTCCCACTGCTTTGCATGTCTGATCTTCGGTTTCTTCGGCAGACGGAGCTTTGTTTTCTCGCTCCCAAGTCTTTTTATCACATCGGGCGGCTTCTGCCCGGTCAACAGATAGTAAGTAGTTGCCCCCAGCGCATAGACATCCGTCCATGGTCCTTCATCACGCGGAATACCTTCCCGTGCCGTCCGGTACTGCTCCGGTGCTGCATAATCAATTTTCAGAAATGCGGCACTTAAGACCGGTCTGGAGCTGAGTGCATATTTTGCTGCCCCAAGGTCGATCAGATAGATCGAGCCATCCTCGGCGCGCATGATGTTTCCCGGACTGACATCACTGTGGACAAGCCTTTCTTCGTGCATGGCTTCCAGTGCATCCATGACCGGAAATAAAATCTGTTCCAGTGAAAGCAGATCATACGGCTGATAATCACGCGCCCGCATTTCACGCCCGATACTGATCCCGGAAATATATTCCATGACCAGATATGCCGTATCATTTGCTTCCACCACATCATAGATGGTCACGATATGCTCTGTATGCAAAAATTTTGCTGTGATCTTTGCTTCCTCATAGAATGACTGCAGCCCGAAACGATAGGCTTCCAGCTTCTGCGAAGAAGTAACCGACACAAATGACTCCTCACGTTCTGCCCACTCTGCCGGAAAATATTCCTTTACTGCGGCAAGACGTTTCAGATAAAGATCCTGACAAAGATATACGATGCCAAAACCGCCGATGCCGATGCAGTCCAGGATCCGGTAGCGCTCATCCAGCATCGTATCACAGTGAAGTGCCTGCTCTTTTCGCGGATTCACGCCCAGATACTTCTCAAAGTCCGGCTCTTCTTCCGGTTCCTGCAAATCCTTCGCCTGCAAAACTGCCTGCACCTGTTCTTTCTTTTCTTCGGCATCCCTGACGGAAAACAGCAGTGTCCATTTACCGGACATTTTTTTAACCGCCAGGATCTTCACCGAATTTCCGGAAAGCAGATCCAGTCTTTCCAGACACTTTGCAAGCCGTTGCAATTCTTCTGTGTCATTTTGCTTCGTGCGAAGAGCCAGCAGAGAAATGCCAAGCAGATTGTCATACATCCGCCACACTGCCTTATCTGCCATTTCGCAATAACACATACCCAGAAGATAACGCTTCTCAAATACCGCCCCGACCGTCCAGTCCATGACTGCGTCCGAAGCTTCTTTTTGATTCCAGCCACAATGCGGGCAGGAAGTCTGATCCGGATTCCATTCCCGGAAGCATCCCCGGCAAACTTTTATCTCCATAAGATGCCCTCCTTTACTCATGATACAGATCCCAGAACAGCTCCCCGATCGACTGGTAACGATCCTGCGGTTCGATGCTCAGTCCTTTGCAGATCGCCAGATCCTGTTCATCGGAGATTGGAACCCCCATCGCCTGCAGACGCTGCACCGTATCGTGCTCCCGCCGTTTGATGGAAGCCGGAAGCCGCACCCCGGTCATCAGGTAATACATGCTGGCGCACATGCTATAGACATCCGTCCACGGTCCCTGATTGCCGTCCTTTTTGTACTGCTCAACCGGCGCATAACCATGTTTGAGCAGGATCGGTGCATTTTCACTGTTTCCATAGTTACGTGCCGCCCCGAAGTCGATCAGGATCGCATGCATATCTTTCCGGGTCAGCATAATGTTGTCGGGACTGATATCCCTGTGAATGATGTTGTCAAAATGAACTGCCTGCAGAGCTTTCAGCACATCTTTCAGAAGCGAAAGTACTTCCTCCGGGCGAAGCCTGCCGCCCCGCAGGGTTGCATATTTTTTCATGTCGATGCCGTCTATGTACTCCATCACAATATATGCCGTTGCATTCCCATAAAAGAAATCCCTTATGGAAACAATACCAGGCATCAGATAATAGCGCGACAGATTGGACGCTTCCTGGATATAAGCTTCCAGTCCCTTCATATATGCAGACTGGATCTTATCCAGATGCTGTGTGTACGTCTCGGTATTGCAGCAGAGCGAAACCGATAACTGCTCCGAATAGCTGTGTCCGCTGAAATTGCGCATCGCAATCTCCCGCGGAAAATATTCTTTGACGCAAACCCGCTTTGCCTGATAAAAATCCCATGCAATGTAGGTGATTCCAAAGCCGCCTATTCCAAGCACTTTTCCCAGCAGATATTTGCCGTTCAAAATCTCATACAACGGAAGGCTGTTTTTCGGTTTTTTATAGCGTTTTACGTCAAACCCACATTTCGGGCATGGCATCCCCGGCCATTGCAGTTCGGTCATACAGCCCATACAGAGCTTGTTCGGATCGACTAATCTCTTTCCCACTTTGATTCTCACCCCTTTGCATGTTGGTTTTTATAAAAGCTAGAAATCAAATCCTTTTCCTGCATTATGTGAAGATCCGCCACCGGAACTTCCTCCGGATGATGGGGCACTGTAACCGCCTCCGCCGTCATTACTCGGTGCCGGAGTCGGTGCTGGTGCCGGTGCTTCGGTTGCCGGATAATCTACCACAACCTCAAAGAACAGATTTCCATTGACTGGATCATTTGCATCTTTTTTGAAGTAATCCAATGGATTCTCTTTATTTGGATCATTGCTGAGGTCATACACCTTTACCGACTGCACTGTTGAGCTTCCGGATGCTGCTTTTCCGTTTGGATACATAAGTCCATAACTTCCAAATCCCTGTTCATCCAGCAGATTTCCAAACTCTTTTCCGGTCTTTTTCTGGTACTCCAGAACCGTTCCGACCACCTGAATTTTCAGATCGGTATCACCCGGATTACTCTGGTCATATTCCGTATCTGGTGCTACGGTCTGACCTACGATATCACCCACTTCATGGCTGCCTTCGACTGCAAAATAACTGTCATCAATCATACCAGAGTTTTTCATGGATTTCTTTCCGGTGCGTTCTTTTGTATTTTCATCACTATAACGATACACCATCTGTTTTGGTATTTTGTTTTCAGTCTGGAACTGTGTAAAATCCGGGAGCTTCTGCCAGTAGAAGAAATCCGTCGCATAATAATGAATTTTCAGATTGTCACTGTAAGCAAACGTTTTGTCCCGATTCTTCTCATTGCCCAGCATTTCTTCTGTGATGTTTTCACTTCCGGTATCCAGGCTGACCAGATCATAGTAGTTTTCTCCGCCCTTCTCTTCTTCAATGAAGCGGGTTTTATCACTGGTGTCGATACCCAGTTTTTTGGCGATCACAAAGGCATTCATGCCCTGCAGCTCGCTGTAGCGGACCTGCGTATTGTCACAGATCGTAAGGCTGATCGTACCGGTCACTTCTGTATTCAGACCATTTTTCGTATAAGTCAGTCCTGCCGGTGCTGCACTTGCATTTGTATCTGCTTCCGTATCTGCACTGGTATTCGTATCTGCATTCGTCTCGTCACTGCTTCCGGTGGACGCATCATACAGCACCGTACCTGCCGGAATCGACTGTTCACACACCGTACCGCTTTCCTTTGACGCATCAAACACGGTGTTATCCATATTTAAGGTAATATCCCAGCCTGCTCTGCGGTTCAGCTCTTTGACATACCGTTCTGCTTCTTCCTTTGTCTTGCCGCGAAGATCCACCATGACCACCTGTGCATCCTCGGACAATCCGGTCTGCTCTTTGTTGTTTACGGCAGTCATCACACCGATGCCCGTTCCGCCGACCAGTGCGATACACAGCAGACACAGTGCCACTTTTGCTCCCATCGGCAGTGCACCAATCCTTGCTTTCAGACCTTTCGGTGCTTCCTTTGGCAGGATCCAGGTCGGTTCGTACACTGGAATAAAAAACTTGCCATCCAGTGCTTCCATGAATTCTTCCGCACTTTGCAGACGGTATTCCGGCATCATATTCAGACAAACCATGATCGCCATTTCTGCCTGCTGCGGAATCGCAATTCCCATATCCGACGGCGGGATCAGTGCATCATCCTCCAGACGCTGGATCGCCGGGATCGGCTTCTGTCCGGTCAGCATCCGGTAGAAAAGTGCCGCCACCGCATAAAGATCGGTATACGGTCCCTGTTCAAATGTATTTTTGTACTGCTCGATCGGTGCATAGCCGGCTTTCAGCCACACATCGGTGCTGTTCTCCACCGCAGAAACATTTTTCGCCGCACCAAAATCGATCAGTTTTACGATACCTTCGTTTGTAACAAAAATATTGTCGGGTGCAATGTCTCGATGAAGCACCCCTCGTTTGTGGATCTCCTTCAATGTATAAAGAACGGTCAGGATAACTCGCCGGCTCCATTCATAATCTTTCTTGTCACCGGACTTTTTGAGGATGGTTTTTACATCCATGCCTTCCAGATATTCCATGACTATGTAACCGGTTCCATTCTCTTCGAAGAAATTGGAGATTTCCACAACACCCTGCACATCATGCAGAGCCGCAACGCTCCTCGCTTCTGCGAGGAACTGCTGCAGACCGCGCTGGAAACGCGGCAGCAGTCTTTCATCCGTGACCATGACCGTCAGACCATCCTGCCCGCGGCCACAGTACTGCTCCGGATAAAACTCTTTGATCGCAACCTTCCTCTGTAACATCTGATCCCATCCGATGTAGGTATTGCCGAAGCCTCCGGCTCCCAGCGGATAGCCTGCAAGAAACTTTCCACCAAGAACCGTACCCGCTTTCAGAAACCGCGGCTTCTGCTGCTCAGGCTCCAGACTCTTCCCACACTCCGGACAGAAACTCGCTTTGTCATTGGAGATCTGCGACATACAATGATAACAAAGTTTCATCTATTTCCTCCGGTATATTTATTTAATTGTCAAATCCACGTCCCGGATTGTGACTGCTTCCTCCACCTGAACTTCCTCCGGATGACGGTGCACTGTAACTTCCTCCACCGTCATAGCTTGGTGTCGGTGCTGGTGCCTGCGTTTCAGGAGCTTTTACAGTTATTACAAAATAAACATTTTTGTCATTATTTGGGTCAACCTGAAATTCTTTTAATTCTTCACTGGTATCCCAGCTCGTACCATCTTCTGTTGCTTTGTATACTTTTACACTAATGATAGTTCTGTTTCCTACACTGGAACTCTGTTCCATACTTGTTCCATTGGTATCTTCTACTGCTTGTCCACCAAATCCTAAATTTGATAATTCTTCGCAAAATTGTTTACCAGTTTTTCCTTTATAGTCTAATATTGTACCAATCGCATTGATCTTTAATTCTGTATCATTTGGAGGGTTTGTCTGGTCATACTCTGTATCAGCCGGTACTGTCTGACCTACGATATCTCCTACTTCATGCGTTCCTTCAATTGCAAAATAACTTTCATCAATGATTCCCTGATCTTTCAGAGATTTTTCACCCGCTTTTTCTCTGTTATTTTCATTTGAATATTTATAAGTAACCTGTTTCTGTTTTTCCAGCTTATCTACAGTTCCATATTCTTTAGCAAAATCCGGAAGTTTACTCCAGTAGAAGAAATCCGTTGCATAGTAATAGATTTTCAAATCATCACTATAAGCGAATGTATCATTCTGATGATCCTCTGCTTCCAGTTGCTCCTTTGTAATCTCCTGACCGCCTGCTTCCAGCCTGATCAGATCATAGTAATGATGTTCTCCATCCGTCTTCTCTGAGATAAACTGTTTGGAATCTTCTTTTGTTTCAATTCCCAGTTTCTGAGCTATCGCATAAGCACTAAGACCACTGATTTCAGAGTAGCTGACTTCTTTATTCGTATAGACACTGAGTTTGATTTCTCCTGTCAGTTTGCCATCCTCATCTTTTGTCCAACCATCCGGCAAATCTTCACTTTCTGCCATTTTCAGTTCTACTTCTGTATCTGCGGTGGATTCCGTCTCATCTATTTCTTCTTTTTGCAATACCTGTCCAGCAGCTACACTCTGGTAGAAAATATAACCTTCTTTGTCTCCCTCTTTGTTAAATGTATGACCCACATCGTCACTGATAGTCAGATTCCAGCCATTCTCTTTATTTAACTTATCAATGGCTTCCTGTGCTTCTTCCATGGTTTTATTTCTCAAATCCAGCATAACTACTTCGCCGCTGTTATCCAGGCTTCCATTGCCGCCTTTGGTCATTTTGATCATGTATACACCACCGACAACAACTACGCAGGCAAGTCCGGCTACCAGTGCTTTCGCCCAGATTGGGAATTTTCCGGTTTTATTTTTCTGCTGTTTTACTTTGCGGCGTTTTACTTCACTGCTGTTCAGTTCCTGCAAAAATGCTTCCGCAGACTGTGTTCTGTCCTGCTGATATACATTCAGAGCATTCATGAGGGCATTTTCTATATTCTTTGGAATATCAATGCCCATCTTGGACGGCTCTTTGAGGTCATCTGACAGGGCACGTTCTACCGATTCCTGAGGAACTTCGCCTGTGATCATAAGATACATCACCGCACCCAGGGCATATACGTCTGTCCACGGTCCACGCACCCCTTTGCTGCGATACTGCTCTTCCGGTGCATATCCTCTTTTCAGAATAATGGAAAGACTCTTGGAATTTGCCGTTGTAACATAACGTGTTGCACCAAAATCTGTCAATTTGATCTCACCAGAATCTGTCACCATGATCGTTTCCGGTGAAATATCACAATGTACGATATCCATACGATGTACATCTGCCAGACCAGCCAGAATCTGGCGGATAAAATCCGCCGCTTCTTCTGCGCTGTATCGTTTTCCGCCATCCAGAATCTCTTTTAAAGTTCTTCCTTCGACGTATTCCGAAATCACATATCCCGTTTCATTTTCTGCCAGACAGTCATATACTTTTGCAATTCCTTTGGCATTCTGTAACTGCTGAATCCGGTTTGCTTCGTTCAGGAAGTTGGTCAGTCCCTGTTCGAACTGTTCCTGACCATCTCCTGAATAAATCGTTACATCCTTTTCTCCTTCTGAACGAGTAGAAAAATCACTTGGCAGGTACTCTTTTACAATAACCTTCCGGTTCATTTCTGCATCCATACCCATGTAAGATACGGTATGTCCACCATAGCTTAAGACACGCCCAACGATGTATTTTCCGCCAACGATCGTTCCCGGATCTAGGTAGTAGGATTCCTGGCGAAGCGTTGTCTCATTAAATCCACAATACGGGCAGGTGGAAAGATGATCTTCTATCTCATTCATGCAACCCATGCATAACTTCATATCTCTTTCGATCCTTTCTGATAAAAATATTTTTATCTCTTAATTATCTTTGCTTCAGAAGTATTTTTTCCATAATAAGCTACGATTTCAAAAATAAGTTTTTTACCTTTTACGGTACTCTTTCTTACATTTAAGAAACTCTGGCTATTATTCTTAGGTTTTGTCAAATACTTGTTACATGCAGCATTAAGAGTTTTCATATTTTTAACTCTTACTCTGATTTTTTTTGCACCTTTGATATTATATTTAAATTTATAACGATATCCTTCTATGCCACCAATTTTCATAGATGATCTCTTAATCGTAATCTTCGGTGCTGCAATTTTCAGTTTCACATTCACGTTGTATGCTTTACCGTCTACTGTTACTTTTACAGGAATTGTTTTCTTAATCTTTACCTTAGACAGTTTCTTGGTTGAAGTTTTGATCTTTCCTGTTTTCGTATCTAGTGTGAAATATTTTTTGTATTTCTTCGCATTTGCAAGTGTAATACTGCAATTAGAAGTAGAAGCATCGCTGATGAGGTTTGCTGTTTTACCCATGTAAACAGAAATTTCTGTTTGCGGTAAAACAAATGTTTTCTCTACATGATTTTTGCAAACGTCACAGGAATACTCGATTTTACCTTCCCTGTCTGCTGTAGCTGGTGTTTCCTTTTTAGTGATTGTGTGACCTTTGGCTTTGATTACCCAACTGTCTTTTGCAATCTCGTTCTTTCCGGCTGCGTCTGAGAAATACTTTTTACAGTCACTACATGTGTAATATTCGCTGTTTCCTGCTTCCGTACAGGTTGCCGCTTTGGTGGCTGTTTTTGTCAGTTTATGTGCTTTTTTGGCGATTACAAGATCTTCCTTTGAAAGTTCCTCCGTTCCGGCTTCATCTGCAAAATACTTTCCGCATTCACTACAGGTGTAATATTCTCTGTTTCCTTCCTCTGTACACGTTGCTTCTTTCGCGGCTGTTTTCGTCAGTGTATGCTTATGAACCTCTACAAGTTCTGCAATCGCTTTTTGCAGTGCTTTTGCTGCTGCCTGCACTTCTTCATCTGTTGATTCCTCTGTAATTGCGTTTACTGCTGCAAGAGCCTTCTCATATGCGTCATAAGACTCCTCTGTATAATTTTCTTTTGCTTTTACATCTTTTGCAGCTTCCAGTGCCGCTGCCAGTACTTCTTGTGTTGTATTTTCTTTACCAATTACACCAAATTCAGCTGCATTGATGAACTGATTCGGCTGTGGTCCTGCCGTTTTGATCGCTTCTATTTTTACTTTCGTAACACCTGTATATGCCTGAGCAAAGGTTATTGTTTTTTCCACAAAGTTCTGATCTGCCCCGGCAACGCCCTGGTTTACATAACTCCATGCATTATTCTCACCAATCGTACCTGCCAACGTCCAGTTTGTATCATCGGTTGTTACATAAACGTTACACTGCTCGATCGCACCATTGTTTACTTTTCCGCTGCTGCTTTCATATCCATTTCTTGGAACATAAGTAACAGCAGTTACCGTAGAAGGTTTTGCCAGTGTAACGATATAATTGTTATTGCCTGTCAGTTTCGTTCCATCTGTTTCTGCTTTTGGTGCAGTGTCATCTTTCCAGTTTGTGTGCCAGTAAGTATCTGTTTTTCCATCCAGAGCTTTTGCAATTGGACCATTTCCATTTTTCTCACCTGTCAGTTCTTCACTGTCTGCTGTTCCGGTCAGTCCGGTCAGTTTTGCATACTGTAC
>OHCN01000247.1_pt1 | contig 29687 bp, 34 predicted proteins | sample 1566761 | NCBI WGS metagenome assembly OHCN01 (sample SAMEA3879568, study PRJEB24766) | human gut metagenome | biome: human-associated habitat; feature: feces | place: USA | collected 1985/1987 | reverse complement strand
ATTATACCAGAAAAAGCAGTCTTCCTAAAGGAAAATCACTCTTGAAAAATGCCGAAAATATGCGGTTTGCAGGCATTTTTCTGTGCATGTTTTTATTCCTGTTTCAGGGCTTTGGGCTGGTCGATATCGATACCGGACATGAGCCAGTCAAACTCTCTCCAGGTCAGATTTCTGACCTCAGAGTGTTTCCTCGGCCACTGGTATCCGCCATGCACTGTCAGCTTTTTATAGATCAGTACAAAACCATCTGCATCGCGGTACAAGGCCTTGATCCGGTCCCGGCGTCTGCCACAGAACAGAAACAGAGAACTGGATGCAGGATCCAGCTTCAGCTGTTCTTCCACGACTGCACAAAGTCCGTCAATAGATTTGCGCATATCGGTGTAACCGCAGACAATGTAGATCCGTTCCAACCCTGAAATATCGCCTAACATAAAGAACCTTTCAGAATCTGAAGCGTTCTGGAAAGCAGCTGGGGATCCGTTTCATTGGTAACGCGTATCGTTGCAGATCCTAGAATGATCTCTAATGTATGAGGATTGTCAAGGTACGGAGTATGCTGTACCGGGAAGCGTTCCGGTACTATGTCAATGGGAACCACGTCCTGTTTGGGGCGGGGATTCTCAGAATGACCATAGGCAGGTGCCGGTATCTGGGCAGCTTCTTTTCGAAGCTGCTTTACCCAGTAGTAAAAGGTGCTGACAGCAATGCCGTGCTCGCGGCACCAGTCAATGTCTGTCATGCCACTGGTCCGGCATTCATTGATAAGTTTCAACTGTTCTTCCTTTGGAACTCGAGATTTTCTGGTGTTTGCCATGATGTTGTCCTCCATAATTGTAGTTGTTGTAGTAAAATAGTCTAACTACGATTATGAAGTTAGAGGCGGTTGTTGGCTAGCCGCGGGATTATTTGGCGCTTACTTTTCTTCCGCTCATCTGCCACTTATCATGGCTCTTAATCCCTCTCGCTGCCTCAGTGTATTGGTTCTACCATGTTGATGATATGGATGCGAAAACCTATGCTTATGAAAAATAATTACTGTGCCTTCTCCTGTATATTCTGGATTATAACGGTACCAGTAATGCCATACTTCATATAAATCATTTCCTAATGAATAAACAACTTTCACTTCTGCCTGTTGGCTTTGATTACTCATTCTATTTCTAAAGTAATTTTTATCTAACATAGGTCTTTTTAATTTTTGTTGGTCCTTCCAATTTCGCGATTTAACTTTTCCCGTATAAGGTCCAATGATCGCATATTGCAATATATTCAACAACGTAGTCTTACCAAGTCCGTTAGTTCCAAATACTAAGTTTAATCTTGATGAAAATTGTATATCTAATGGACATTTGTACAGATCAAAATTGTATATATGTAATTCTTTAAGCTTCGGTAAGTAATATTTAATCTCCATAATCCTATTCCTTTAGTTCTCTTTTTCTAAAACAACTACCCCTTCTAATAATTTACCTATTGTTTTCTTTTGCTGAGGGCTTGTTTTTAGTTTTCGGGCATCTCTAATTTCTAAAACTTTAAATCCTTCCTGTTCAGCTATAGATGCACATATTTCTAAAGTATTTATTAATACATTGAAGTATGCTGAATTGGATACATTAAAATAAATTCTTCCATGTATTTTCATTTTTCCATAAAGTACACGAAATATATTTTGCATATCAACAAAATATAGTCTAACCATATCAATTATTGAATCATTCCACTTCTCTATTTCCTTTGAAGCTTCTTCCAATTCCACTAAAGTATTTTCTAACAACTCATTATTAACATTTGATGTAACTTCAACTAATACAGCGCACAAGCTTACTGCAAACACCACCAAACAAACCATTTTAATATTATCTATTTTCACCACTGAAAAAACACATGCTGAAAAATAGCATATAGAAAACTCAAGTAACAGTCTCATTACCTTTTTTATATCTGTTGGCAAATATAAATATATCTGTAGATATCCCGGTTGCAGATACCCTAATTTCTTTCTCAAAAAAATACACTCATTATGTATATTATTTCTAAAGGAATCATATATACTCTGTTGCTCCTCTTCATCTTTGCATTTACATAATTGCTTATATACCATCAGCGTAGATTTATCAATATATTTTTCATACTTTAAAAAATATATTTTCGTGCGATCTATTACCGTAGAAATCTTTATTGATTTTTCTCCTATTATTCTTTCGATGGGATAATACACTCTATCATAGGCAATCTCCATCTTATCAAGTGGTCTATTTTGAAAATAATTATACTTTCCTAACAAAAAACCTGTCACACTTGTAAGTATGGTAGGTGTTATCGTCATAAAAAAATCTATAAATTGTTCGCTCATTAGCTATTTCTCCTTACTACAATTTTGTGTAACAATAGAAATCCTTGAAAACCGATGAATAATATCTCCTATATTAAGTTGTAATGCTTTTCTTTTTGTTAAACCTTCTGGCTCTTATTCAAAAACTATGTTATAAGCTTTCCTGTCCATAAATTCACAAAATGTCCTAACTTAATTCCTCCTATAAAATCTGTTCCATCTTCTCCCGTTCTAGTCTGGTTTCCATATTTGAAACTAATATTATATATTTTTTCTATTATTCTTTATAGTACCTCTCCAAATCTTCCCTCATCTGCCTCTTAACTCTCTCCCAATCCTCTCCGCTCATCTTCGCCATCAAAGCATGATTCAGCGAAATCACGCCAAGATCCTTAGAATAATACATAAATCTCTTTCTCTCGAACTTCTCAAAAGGATTCGTCAGCATGCTGCTCTTAATCATCTTCCTGTCTTTCAGAGTTTCGGCATTATAAGGGCAGCTGGGGCGATCCACAGGCAGTCCTTTATCGATCCTGTCCTGATAAAAGGCTATGTAATCTGTCAGCACATCCTCAATCTTCGCATCGCCTATCGTGTCCATATGATCGATAAAGGACAGCAGGAAAGGCATCTTATAAGACAATGAATAATCTCTTTCCTCCAGGAATGCAAAAAAGTCATCCCGTACGGTGTCATCGTTATGCTCCTGAATGTTCAGCTCTTTTCTGTATTTCTCCACATCCTCCGGGCTGAACAGGCTGATCTTCTTGCTGCCGAAGGGGAATTCCACCGTTGGTGTAATCTTCCCTTTACGGATCCAACTGGTGATCGTTCCGGTATTGACGAAGTACTCCCTCGCCAGCTGTTCCTGACTGTAGTAATCCCCATACTTTTCTTCAAAGGTATGGATGTCCACTTCCACGATCCGTTCCACGCGCTCTGTGATGCCATCGATCTCGATCATTTGTCCCGGCAGGTAATCCTGTCTGGTGATATCGCCGAACGGAACATACAATGAATTTCCGAAGATAGCATGCATACTGCAGGGTCTTACCATGGCTCCGTATTCATCTACCACATCGATGACGAACACATTTTTCTTGATGGATGTCCGGCGCAAACCTCTGCCGATCTGTTGAAGATACAGCACCTTCGACAGCGTCGGGCGCGCCATAACAAGTATCCCGAGTTCCGGATAGTCCCAGCCTTCCGAGATCATATCGCAAGCACAGAGGAAACGTATCTTATGCTCCTTGAACTCCTGCATAACCTTCTCCGGATGCTTTGTATCTCCACTGTAATCCTGCGCTGAGATACCGGCTGCATTCAACAGGCGTGCCATTTCTTTGGTATGCGCCTTGTTTATACAGAAGATAATTCCCTGACGTTTTCCGGCATCTCCCTCCGTGAAATAGTCCTTCAGCACATTTACGATCAATTCATTTCGGGAAGTGACACGCACACTCTTCTCTAGATCCGCATTCACATAATCTTTTCCGTTAAAACGGACATGGCTCAGATCAATATTCGTCTCGATCCGGTAGACATTCGCCCTCGCCACAACTCCCTTCTCCATTGCATCCTTCAGAGAAAGCTCTGTTGTATAATTTCCGAAGATTTCTTCCAGTCTCTTTTTATCCGGGCGCTGATCCGTCGCTGTCAATCCTGCGAGGAATTCCGGCGCATAGTATTGGATCACCCTCTTTAACATCGGAGCCACCGCGTGGTGCGCCTCATCTACTACAATATAGGAATAATAATCCCTTGTTTTTTCGTGGTAATGTCTTACCGCATAGCTGTAAGTCTTAATATCGATCCGGTCCTGCAACGGCTGCAGGTCGTTTTCGATTCTCTCTTTCCAGTCCGCAATGATATTCGTATTCGGTGCCAGGATCAAAGCCCGGAACTGCTCTTTTCCGGCTGCAAATTTCTGAATATCTTCTTCCACGATCCGGGATTTTCCCGCTGCGGTAGGTAATACAATGAGGAATGCACAAATCCCTTTTTCCCGCCGTTCCTCTATCTGCGCAAGGCTGATCTCCTGGTGCTCATACAGTTCCGTTTTACGTTCCAGCATCAATCCCGCTTCCCGGAATCCGCTGGTATCTTTTCCCAGGTAAGACCGGATGTCATCCTCGATACGATCCTTGAATCGGCAATCTTCTGTAGAAAAACGGTATAGCTTTAATCCCCACAATGCGCAGGTATTCTGCTTGCGCAATTGTTTCCGATAACCCTCTATTCCGATCAGCTGCGGATGGTGGTAATGAATTCCGTTTTCCTCGATGGCCACTCTGCCGTCTGCAGTATCGATCAGATAGTCAAGAAAATAATTGTTGCCGTCCTCATCGGATATCCGGAATTCTTTTTGCAGATATTTCAATGCCCGCATACCGTAGACATCCGTGAAATTCTGTTCAAACAGCAGCTCCAGCGGTGATGAGTCCGCATGCTCTCCTCTTTCTGAAATCTTTTTGGAAAAATGCAACACTTCCTGTCTGCTTTTCTGCAGGCATTTTTCTATCGTTTCCGGATCAAATCCCAGGAATCGGAACACTCTCCGGTATATTTTCATATAGTGGTTTTGTTTATCTGTGATCAGTGTATAAGGAAAAATCTGCTCGCCATCCCGGCAGGAGCAGATTTCATCATCGATAATGACCATGTCCACTCCATCATCATAAAAGTGACTCACACCTCCATTCGGATAAGTCACTGTCTCCCGGAGGACATAGTTCGGATATGCAATTAAGAATTGATCTTTTTCAGGAATAGATTCAACCATCTTTCTTCCCTGTCCGGTCGTACATCTTCTGTCAGAAAGTTCCGCAGCTGCTGTAAACTCGTATGTTTTTTCAGCAGCTGCTCCAGTTTCTCTTCTGTAAAATCCAGAAAATATCTGCCGTTCCTTTCCCCCTCAAATACACCATACTTAAATGACATGTACAAAATGCCTTGCGGCTTCAGTGCCTTCTCGATGCGATATAACACTTCATCCAGTTCCCCATAGGATAAATGTAGCAACGATGAGCACGCCCAGATGCCGTCATACACTTCCTGCTCGTCCCACTCCTGAAACATCTGGCACTTTACCGGAATACCTGTGTATTCCGTTGCCAGTGCACACAATTCTGAGGAACCGTCGATGGCATTGACCTGATATCCATGTTCCAGAAAATATTTGGTGTCCCGTCCGGAACCACAACCCAGATCCAGTATCTGTGCTTCTGCAGGAAGTTTTTCCAGAAATTCATCCTGTATCACATGGAAGTCTACATCTCGCGTATTCTCCACAAAGTAGGCGGCATTTTGATCGTAATATTGAATTGTCTGATTTTTTTTACTTTTTTCGCTCATTTAAAAGTATCATAGCATATTTTTAGGAATACTGCAATCTCCGCAGAAATTGCGCCCTCTATTATATACATGGCTGATTTCGACAGAATCTTACAAAAAACTTTTTCGGGACGAGGGACGGCAGCTGCTCCCATTATGCCTCATCTTTCTCAAGGTATGCTTTGAGTTCTTCTAATTTGGTTTTTGTCAGGCTTTCACTGTAATGAAGCCCTTCATAAGTAGAATGAAGAACGGGGTATTTCTCCTTTGTTTTCAAAATATAGTGCTCGTTGATAAGCCATTCAATAATATTCTGGATGGTCTCTCTTGGTATCTCTTTTAACATGCCATATTCCGGCACCATTTCTAAGCCATTGTCCAGAATGCGTTTGCTATTTGCGCCACGAAGAATATCCGTCAACATGGTAACACCATAATATCTTACCTTGCTGACATCCTGTAATGCCCTTAATACTGTATCCACAACATTATTCAGAATCCACCGCTTATATCTGACAGAGGCCGCCGTTGTTTTTTCGATTTCAACATAATCATCCGTTGAAACCTGTGTTACAGCTACTCTTTTCACTGGATTCTCTTTTTCTATCCTACTGATTGCTACGGGACTTTCCGTTACTATTTCCATCCGATATCCCATCTGATCATAGTAATACTTCATACCGATAGATTTATTGCACCCGGTTCCATTCGTCTTATAATTGGTACATCCCAGAAAATAGCCGTTCTCCTTACTTGACTTGACAACCAGATAACCATCTCTGCACTTATCACATTTCTGAATGCAAAGCTTCCCGGCCCTGTAATCATTTGTCATAAAGCCACAAATTTCCGGTTCATTAGTGCATATATACAGTCTAAGTCCATATGCTCGCTTGTATTTTAGCTGCATCGGATATCCGCATAGCGGACAGGATTTTTTCGCAATGCTTTGAGGCTTCTCCTCGTTCCAGTTCCGAATTCAGGCTTAGTTAATTCAACATATTTGCGCAAATTCACAATTTTAACAGCCATACTTGCATTTGAAGACATTACAATATCTTTGGTTAGTTCTACAGTATTTTTCAAATCATTCATCGTAATTGGCGATTCGCAAATCGATCCCTCAATATTCTGTATAAATGAAGCATGAACCGGCGTAATCAATCCATATCGCGTAAAGAAGTTTCCATGGACATAATCAATAATTGGTTGGAAATCATGTGTTAGCATCAATACTGTTTTCTCTTTAAAACTATCCTTTTTATTATCAAATAGCCTTCGAATAATTCCAAATTTCTTTTTTTCATCAAATGCCGATATTGGATCATCCAAAACAATGAGATCTGCATTATCACTAATTGCTTCAAACATAAACATAACAAGCGAAAATGCATTTTTCTCTCCCCAACTAAGTCGATTTTTAGGATCTACAACCATTTCCTTCTGAAATTCACAGGGAACTAAGTACGCTTTTTACTGCCGCAGTATATTGTGGCAAAAAAGTTCTTAGGTTATGAATCGCATCAATATTGTTAATCAAATCTTGCAACTCTTCAAGCATCCTTTCAATTTGTGCTGCTAGCGAATCGCATTTATCCGATTTAAGAAAAACCTGGAATGAATCATCAAGAAACTCATCTCCTTGAAACAAATAGGAATTCACATAATCCTCATTAAACACCTTCACCACATGGAAGTAAGGATTATCAACAGTTGGTTGACTATTGTCATTTGAGCCATATGGTTTAAAGTCTTTTAATCTATCTGTCTCATTATTCGCCTGGGCATATATCGCTTCACTTATCGTTGATTTTCCTGTTCCATTAGAACCATATTTTATATTTAATGATTTTTCAACAATTTCTATTGTAGCATCTGAAATACAATTGCAATTTTTAACCCGAATATACTTATCCATTTATGCTCCTTTCTGATCTAGCACCGAACATTATTAATCTCAATAATGTTTAAATTATTCTCTATTATATACATGGTGATTTTCGACAGAATCTTACAAAAAACTTTTTGGGCACACTTCGAAGTTGAGCTCAGTTTTCACTACTCAATTGCCAAAATAAATTCCATTATGAATAATAAAAAGTACCGGCATTGGTTTTTTCAACCAATGCCGGTACTTTCGTCTCTGCGGTTCCGGTCTCCTAAGTGGTATATCTTATTCTATTTTGACGCTTACTTTCTTTCCGGAAAACACTATTCCAAATTTCAAAATATCCTGAGTGCCATTTTCCTTCATTTCTACATCATATCTTTTCTTACCAATCTGGGCTAACGCTTCATCTGCAAGTTCTGAAAGTTCATCCGCACTCAGGTTCTTTTTCCACTTAAGCTCCATAAGGATTCCGGGATATCTGTCTTCCCTTGGGAATAGGCCAATGTCATATCGGCCATCTCCGGACTCTCTGTTTGACTTAATCTTATACTGATTATCCATCAAAGCAATTAACCCAAGAACTAATCCATGATAGAAACCCTCTGCTCCGGCATCATAGAAGCTGACTGATTTATCCATATATTCAGCAATTGCTTTCTGCAGGTTCTTATAATCATTCGCATAGAGACTTTCTGCAATCTTATTGGCTGTCGTTCTTGTGATTGCTCCAATCTGTAACAAGTGTGACAAAACCTCACTCTTGTGATCCATGCATCGATTCTGTCGGCCACCTGTTCTTCTGCCATCTCCAGCCGTTGCTCTTCCGCTGCTTTTTTCTTCTTCGTCTCCTCCAGTCGGCTGGCGGCTTCCTCGTATTGTCCGGATATCAATTCATATTGACTGAGTGCTGTTCTTCCTGTCGTCAGCTGATTTTTCCATATTTGCAGATGCTCCGCAATCTCGTCTCTTTCTTCATATTCCTCCAGTCCGATTTTCTCTTTTGCCTTCTCATGATGTTCCCATTGCAGAATTTCCTGTTGTTCTTCCAGATTTTCCCGCTTTTCCTTTAAAGTATCACGACGCAGTTCCAGCTGTTCCTCCAGCTTTTTCAGAACAATCTCTTCTTCCCGGATCCGCTCCCTGCCATCTTCGATCTTTTTCTCCCAGCGTTGCTCTCCATCCACAGCCTCCTGATGCTCTGCCTTTAATTTTTCCAGTTTCCGATCCGCATCTTCGAGTTCCGGATCCAGAAGAGCGTTGCGTTCCGTTTCTTTCAACTTTTTCTCTGCTGTAAGTCTCTCCGTATCCTGCACTGCCCGGTTCTGCTCTTCCAATGCCTCGCTCTGCCGCTGTTCCTGATCTGCCAATATTGCCTGTTCTTTCTCCACTTCCTGCTTCTTGCCCAGATAACCCTGCGCTTTCTTCGCAAGCATATATTGGTTATATCGGGTATATTCGTTGCGGATGATCTTCACATCATCGAAGGCGCGGTTGAGCATCTCCAGGCTGTCCTGGATCTCGTCCATTTTTTCCATGGCATCTACCATGGGCCGCAGCTCTTCGTCCGTCAAAGTCTGCAAGGAATCATTCAAAATATCATACACTTTGGTCGGTTTAAACTCTTTGGAAAGCTTGGGAGCGCGCACCTTCACCAGCAGTTTGATGAACTGCTCATACTGTTCTTCTTTTCGGAAACCGAAAATATATTGGTTGACATGCTTTTTGTATTCCGACGGACTGTCTGTGAAAAAATTGTCCTCCCCCAGTTCCGCCTTCATCTCCCGCTTATCCCGGGGAATTTTATTCGATCCCACTTCCTTATACAGCCACAGATCATATCCTACTCTGCGTCCGTCCAGAATCACGAAGCCCCAGAAATCCATCGGTTTCCCACGTTTTGCCTTCTGACCGATTCCTATGGTACGATATTCTCCGGAATCCTCTTTCCAAAATTCCAGAAACAGATAGCCGGTAGACTCCTCCTTGCCCTCTTCTCCCAGAAAATAATATTCCATCCGGCGGTCACTGGAGCCAAAAGGATCCAGGCGGCTCGGTGTACGGTCTCCATCCAGTACAAACGGGATAAAACTCTGTGTCGTAATAGATTTTCCGGATCCATTCTGTCCTCGGAGAAGGAGTTTTCCATCCTCGAATTCAAAGTCCTCTTCATCATATAACCAGAAATTTACAAAACCGATCCGGTTCATTTTCCAACGTTCACTCATTCTTCTCCGCCTCCTTTGTAGTCCGCCGGGTACTGCCCTGCCAGTCTCCCTACTGCCGGCAATATCACAATCTGATTCTCCCTGCGGTCAGCCATCATCCAGTCTTCCATATACTTCAAAATGGTTTCCACAAGCCTGTCTTCATCCATTTCGCCGTATTCCTTGCTCCATGCATCCTTCCATTTACGTCTGCTGCCCACGATGATATCCCTGAATGTCGATTCGGGCATGGCAATACATTCGTCTTCCTGTAATTCTATGTTTCCTTCTTCCAACCGCCTCTGTATCTCTGCACAGATCAGTAATACGCTTTCCGAAATCTGGGCCTCCCGGGGATGTACGGTTCCGTAGCAATCGTCTGCTTCCAAAGCAAAAAATGCTGCATTCCGGTAGATTTCCAGATTTCCTCCCATGTTTTCCCGCAGATATCTGCCGACCCATTGTCTCTGATTTTTCAAGTATAATGCATCAGCGTCCTCTGTACTGTCCCAGTAAAGTGCCGGGCAGACTGCCAGCTGCCGGTATACCCGGTTAATACGCCGTGATCCTCTGTTTTCCTCAAATTCCTCAAAATCTGTCTTTTCAAAATCCTTCCAGGATTCATATCCGGAAATGTCGGTAGTAAAGCTGCTGGTAAAATATTTCGAATAGCCTGTATTTTCATACAGTACTTCCTGCCCGGCTTCCTGGCTGAAGGATTCACTTTTTCCTTCATACACCCTGAGCATCTGCAGCCGTTCCATATACTGCAATACCCGGACCAGTGATTTTCTCTGTGTAAAGGAGGTCCAGTCCACCGGCATGTAATTTTTCAGTTGTGTCTCCACATAGTCGATCAGTTCCGACAGCAAAAACTGCCTGCCCTCCTCGGCATCCTCCAGATACATCAGCACCACACATAGTATGCAGTAGTCCCGAATGTCCGTAAACTCACTGATTCCCATAAATGCTTCTGCATGCGCCGGCCTCTTCTCCAGTTTTAACAGCTTCTCTGTATGTATCAGCTTCCATCCCAGTTGTTCTCTGATAAAACGTTGAAAGTTCGGAATATCCCGTTTTACTTTATAAAAAGTCTCCTTGTCACTGTCCCGGCAGATCCAGAATTTTTCCATTAAGGTTCTTATTTCATTCATTTTTATTTAAACTCCAATGTATAATCCGGCATTTTCAAGTCGCCATCTTCGCATTTCAGGACACAGCTGCCGTCTTTTCTCTTCAGCTGATACTCCTGTCCGTATTCCGTCCGCCCCGTCTTTTCTGAGCTCATATTGGCCTGAGCGATCCACTGCAGGAAAATGGCTCGTGTGTCTTCGGAAACCACTTCGTCAATCTCTGCAAACCGGATCTTCTGCTCCCTGATATACCGGAGTACCACTTCCTTCTGCTTCTGCGCCTGTCGCAGGTAGCTTTCCCGCTGTGCCATTTTTTCCAACGATTTATCGGCAAAACCTGTTCTGTCTTTTCTCTCACGATACCCTCTCGTGTGAGGCTTCAGCAAAAACATTGCCGGCTCTTCCTGATAAACACTGTTATTAATGCCATCCTCGTCTCTCGGAATATTAGTCTTATAATGCTCGATCTGCTGCACTCCGAAGACATGCGCCGACAATTTATGGGCTTCCTCCAGATCCTCACATTTCAAGAACAATTCCAGAAATTTTTTATAATCATCCTTTCGGCTGATGCCCCAGTTCTGAACCTGTACGATCAGGGCTGCATTTTGAATAATGTTGCGTATAATATCACTGGTGATCTTCAATACTTTTTTAGCTTCGCATTCCTGTCCCCGTCCGTCCACGAACCAGTTTTTCAGGGAATACCATTTTCCGTATACATTTTCCCGGATGCTAGGCTCGGCATTTCCATGTATTTCCAACAGTGCATGGGGAATATCCAGTTCACTTGCCACAACCCGCTCCAGAACCGTATTCTCCATGCACTCTGTATTCTTTTCCAGCAGCTGTTCCATCCGCTTGGAATGCCGCTGTAATTCCTGCACAAATTCATTCAGATATTTAATAAATTTGTCCTTATGAACCATGAATTCCACGGATTTCATCAACTTTTCTGTTTTCCCGGAATAGAAATCCCGCAGATAGTCCTGATAGTTCTGGTTGAGTCTCTTGAAATCTTCCTGTAATGTCTGCCACCATTCGTTCACCGTGCGAAGTTCCGCGTTTTCCATCTCCTCCGTCTCATCCAGACTTCTCTCCAGACGAACGAAAAAGTTTGTCGACAGATTTCCCGATTCCAGAAATAAATTTTCCAGGCGTACCGTCAGACGCTCGATCTCCACGGCATATTCCGACATGGTATAGCGATATTGCTTATTTTTATAGTCCGCTATCGTGTACACTTTTCCGGGATCCTGTATCGGTGTAAGATTTTTCCACTTTACAAGTGCTTCCAGATCCTGAACCAATTGTTCCATGGAATACAGTTCAAACGCGTCATCTTCTTTTAAAAATTGAAAGATATCCTCTTTATATAGCTGAAAATGCATCTTTTCATATTCCCGATAAAAGCACCTCATAATTTTTCGATATACAGGTGCATTCTGTACGGATAAATAGGAAGTTTCATTGATCTGTTCAAAATGATCCATCCGTTTGTTCCCCTCTCAAGTATCTTATTAAGTACTATTATCTATATTTTATGTCCTATTTTCAGTACTCTATTGTGTTGCCTAAATAAATGCAATCATATACAATGGCAATGTCACAATCCCCTCTTCGCTCACACCTATGTTGCCATCCACAAATTTGTATCCATAAGATATATCTTTGTTATTTTTCATCAACCATTTTAATGAATTTGCCCGGGTATTTCCGCTCTTGACTTCAATGGGAACCACGCTCCCGTCTTTTTGGATGATAACATCGATTTCTCTTTTCGTTGTCTCATTTTTATAGAAATAGATCTGATATCCCTTCTTATAAAGAGCATCCGCTATTGCACATTCATAGATACCACCTTTTGAATTTCCTGCTAATGTGTTTTCCACAATATGTTGCTTTAAAGAAAAGTCCTTCATCGCCATCAACAGTGATAAATCTGTTGTATACGCCCGGAAAAAGTCGTCTCTTGCATAATCATCCAGATCAAATCTGACATCTGTAACCAGTTTACATAATTGCACCATATCTGCCCGAAGCAGCCATTCCACACTTGAATAATATTTTTGTGCCCTTCCACCATGCTCGATTTCTTTATATTGAAATTTATGATTTTCCTTATCTAATAGCTGCTTTGCCAGTGAAAGATAGCACTTCTCTGCCTTCACCTTTTCTTCAGCGGTTGCATAATATGCTATGTCATATTGATATCCCTGTAAGAGACTTCTTTGGACCCTGTCAACTTCTCTGAAATCCTTCGTATCTATATACTTCTGTACCACTTCCGGCATACCGCCTGTTGCAACATACTGTCTGTAGTAATTCATCATCTGTGAATGAATTGCCTCCGGTATTACTGTCTTTAAATGCAGATACCCGCAAAGATTCCCTATCATTTCTTCGGAAATCCCAATTCCCCAAAGAAATTCTTCGAAATCCATCCCGTACATTCTCAGATAATCAACATACCCTACAGGATAGGAAGATGCTCGTTTATAGTCGATTCCCAGAAGTGATCCCGAGGTAATGACATCATATCTGTTGTCTGTTGCCCAGAACTTGAGCGATGTGATCGCTTCCTGACATTCCTGAATTTCATCCAGGAAAATCAAAGTTTTCCCGGGAACAATTTTCTTTTCCGGAAAACGAAAACGCATAGCCATAATCATATTGTCTACTGTCAGATCTCCAGCAAAAATATCCATTGCAGATGGCATCTGCTTAAAATTAATTTCAAGCAGTTCCTCAAAGTTCTCTTCCGCAAACCGCTCGATGATATATGTTTTCCCCGTTTGTCTGGCTCCCTGGACAACCAGGCATTTTTTGTCCTTTGTATCCAGCCAGTTTTTAATAAACGTTGTTGCTTTTCTTTTTAGCATAATACACCTCAAATTGATAGAATTTATTACAATTAATGTTTATTATCAACATTTTAGAACGATAAAATGTTTTACTTATCAACATTTCAGAAAATTATATCATTCTTTTTGAGCTTCGACAAGACGCAGATGCATACATATTATTATAAAAAACAGCTCATTCCATGTTCTTCCACATTTCATGAGCCATTTTTCCATATATTCCCACATTTTATAAACTTTTATTTATTTTCACTTGTGCCCGAGCAGTCTTCCTCCCCCATTGTAAACAAAGATTTCCCATTATAGCAATCTGGACTGAACAGTCCCTGCCTATGGGTGACTGGGGTAAATACCTTCGTCTCCCCTGGAGCGATCTCTTCATGATTGAAGATCAGGCTGTGTCCCCTTTGATTTTTGATCACGGCCTGCTTAATATTATCGGACCAGTTGTAGGTCTCCATGACATCACCGAATCCCTTCGGAAAATACCGGAAATCCAATGCGCTGGGATCTTCTTCGGTGGCATATTTCATGTATAGTACACTGTCCTGAAACATTCCAATGTGAACTCCCGGTTTCACAATTCCCACAGCATCTCCCAGGTGGTATACCAGTGTGCTTCCACTCTGAACGCTGGATACTTCGATATAGACGCAGTCTTCATATTTCCCGGCAATTTCGAACAGGCGCTGTTTCTCCTGTTCTTCCATCTGCGCAATCTCCCGCTGTCCTCCTGTTTTTACTGAAAGTATACCAGATTCGGAGAATAATGTCATTCTACCGGTGGTTGATTTTTATATTCCGTATTTTTTTCTCAAAACAGCATATACTTTCTATTATTTATATGCAAGTCAATTTGTTGCATTTCTTGTCTTGCATGCAAGACAATATTTGTATATAATTGTTTCATATAAAGGAGATTTTCATATGAATCGAGACACACTGAAGCAAATAATGATCGACCAAAAAGAAAGCTACCTCAATAATCCCTTGATTCCCCGGAAGTATTTTCTAGAGGAGAATGTAAATTACTGTTTTGTGGGAATCAGAAGAACCGGTAAATCTTATATGATGTATCAGAAAATCCAATCTCTGATAGAAAAGGGGGTTCCCGTCTCCCAAATCGTATATGTCAATTTCGAGGACGAGCGTCTCCTGGAAATAACCTCCGACGATCTGAATATAATTTTGGAAATCGGAATAGAACTTTCCGGCACAGCCAATCGGCCTTACTTGTTTTTTGATGAAATTCAAAATATTGACGGATGGGAAAAGTTTGTCCGCAGAATGGCAGATATGAAATACCGGATAGATATCACGGGCAGTAACAGCAAAATGCTTAGTAATGAAATTGCTTCTACTCTGGGTGGGCGTTTTGTGATTCTTAATGTTTACCCCTATTCCTTTTCGGAATATCTTGTTGCTAATCACAAAGATAAAAATTATCTTAACGTGATCAGCACAAAAGACCGGGCAGAAGTTCTCAGTTTGTATCATGAATATATAACTTATGGAGCTTTCCCTGAGCTGGTCGATATCAGGAATAAACGAAGTTTTCTAAATAGCATTTATCAAACGGTGTATCTGGGGGATATTATCACAAGAAATAAGATTACAAATGATTTCGCAGTGAGACTGATTTTGAAAAAAATAGCAGAATCCGTTACCAAACCTTTATCTTTCAGCCGACTTACCAATATATTAAAAAACGCAGGAGCATCCCTGGGAAAACAAACCGTTATAAATTATGTTGGTTATATGACTGACTCCTATCTGCTTTTTACACTCCGGAATTATGCGGCAAAACTTATTGAAAAAGAAACCTCACCCAAATATTACTTCATGGATACCGGTCTTCTTGGTCTTATGCTGTTAGACTGTCAGTCCGCACAATTAGAAAATCTCGTAGCTATTGAACTGGTTCGTCGCTACGGAATAGAAAACGTTTATTTCTTCGAAAATAATGTTGAAATTGATTTCTATGTTCCCTCCGAGCAGCTTGCTATTCAGGTCAGTATGCAGATTCTTGACAACATTGATACGAAAGAAAGAGAAACCAAAGCTTTCACTAAACTCAAGAACTTTATTCCTGATATTACATGCCTTCTTATCACTAACAGTGAAGAAGCAGTTCTCGAATGCAATGACATTGTCATTGATGTTGTCCCTGCCTGGAAATGGCTGTTAGACGCAGCGGACACCTCCTCCCACTGATCACATGGCATCTTTCTAAATAAACCATAACCACCGGCTGGGCCGGTGGTTTTTTCTGCCCCTATAAGGGGCTGTTACCAGCACTGGGTGTTTATGATACACTAAAATTACCAGAAAAAAGCGTCAGAATTTCCTGAAATCAGCAAGGGATTTTCCTCAAAAAAGTCCGGCACCGCCGGTTGTTCAGGCACAGCCATCCAAGCTGGATCCGTTTAAGCCGGTTATCCAGGAGTGGCTGGAATCCGCGCCCACACGGTTGATATCCTTACCAGTACTCCTCTCCCCAGTACCTCGCCAGCACGCTCTCCATATTCGCTCTGCCCACTGGATTCGCGGTATGGATCTCCACAGGGTAAAAGGTCTCCCGCTCCGCCAGCCAGTCCAGTAGTTTGATGGCATCGCCGCCCTGACTTGCAAAATCTCCCAGGTCATGGTCGAGATCCAGCACCTCGATCTCGATGCCGTTTCTCTCCGCCTCCCTGATCAGTGTCTTGGCTTCATTCACGGATCTGGCGCTCTCATATCCCCAGGGTGCCGGGCGGAGATCATCTAACCATATTTTCATTCTTTCTTCCTCCTCGGTATATCTCCATCAACATTTTGTAATTTTTCACTTCCATTCCTGCAGGCTGTCGATCTCGGTCCCGCAATATTCACACACGCCTTTGGTCACATCAATATTGGCATCGCATTTGGGGCATTTGATCACGTGGATCCCGCTGTCCAGGGTCATGACTCTGTCGTTGTGGCTGAGGGAGAAGGTATCCTTCTGATATGCGGATGTGATCCGGCCACCTCGCAGATACACCAGTCTGACCTGTAACTCCACATCCACGCACAATATGCCGTTCTCCACATGCTCCTGCAGACCGGTGTAGTCCATAATGTCGTAATCAATGACATTCGGCCGGGAATAGTAGCGTCTGCCGGCTTCGTAGTTCAGGTTATTATAGAACCGCTTTTTGTCGATGCCGGTGGCGGTCCAGAACTCCTGCTGCCGACGGTTCTGTTTTTCTTTGTAGCGTCTGACTGGCCCCAGTACCGCATACGCATCGCACAGATAGAAAAAGTAATAGAGGATCATAGCCAGGATTGTGCTGTAGATGAAAATCTTGCCCACATCATAGCCATTGAAGGTCCTGGAGGTATTTATGATCCACAGGCTGCATAGCAGGAACGATATGATGTAGTCTACCACTCCCGTGACGATCCGGTAGACCGGGCTTTGCAATACCAGGTCATAATGGTGCTTGCTGCCCAGCTCCTTGTCTGCGTAGTCAATGTTAGAGGCCGCATCACAGCAGGGACAGCCGTTCACAAATTCCTTTACTTTGCCGGTAAAGCCGCAGTTTTCACAGGTATGCTGTGCCTCTTCATCCATTCCGGATACATAGGTATACTCCATGCGGGAATCGAAGATTTTCTCTGTATGGAGCAATTTCCCCTGCCGGAAATACTCTTTGCGGCAGCGGATACCACTGTGCACATCATCCTGACAGGTTCCGTCTGTGGACCGGTACCTCAGGGTGCCATCGACGATGTAGGTAGTCTTGATATTGACGCCGCTTTCTGTAAGCCTGCGCATTTGAAGTGTTTCGGATATGAATGCCATTGCTTTCGTGTCCTATCTGTTATTGTTGTTATTATTGTTGTTATTGTTATTATTGTTGTTGGAAGAGGAACCACCGCTGCTGCCGGAGCCTGAGGATGGTGTGTAATGGGGGAACACTTTGAATTCTGTCCGTGACAGCAGGATTCCATCAATGCTACTGTCGGTGCAGTTCGCCATGATCACCTTCTGGGTTGTTGCAGTATTCTGCCCGATGATGAGGGACAGATTCTGTCTGCCTCCCTTGATGAAAGCCTCCGGCTCCTGCTCCAGGAAATGATAGATTTCCCAAAGCTCCTCCTCTGTCACCTCATAATATTTCGTCAGTTCCACGCAACGCTTCATGCGGATCAGTTCTTCATAGGTCTGCGGTTCAAAATTCATGGAAAGCCTCCTTGTCATTTTTTTGATCCAGTGTCAGATAGTAAAATTCAATGTTCTGAAAGGGGAGATTGATGGCCTGTATATGGTAATAGGCATTATTTTCCTGCTTCCGGTAATGGCAGTCTCTCAGCTCCGTGGTGGTGCACAACAGATTGTTCGGGCTGCCCGTGGCATATTCCTTTGCATATTCGCGCAGGAGCCCGGAAATATCATATACATACCATTCTTCTTCGTTGTCCCCGGAATGGTCCAGCACCCCTTTATAAATCTGATGCGTGGCAATGTGCCGCTGCTTTGTTCTCCCTTCATCCCCGTAAGTCACGAGATCTCCGGACAACAGCATCAGGTACAATGCGTTGTTCTCCGGATAATCGCATTCTTCCTGCAGCATATGCTTTTTCATACGCAGCTTTACCGTACTGATGGGTGTCAGATATAGGATCTCCCTGGACTTCCTAAGGATCTGGGAGATCAGCGGATATCTGTCTCCATCCACGTCCAGTTCGAACACACCGCTGTCATAGATATATTTCAGCTTCGCATCTTGTGCAATGATCTGTTCCAGTGCAGGATATTCTGCGGATGTCTTGGCAGGCAGATACTTTTCCGGCTCCTCGAGGCGCATCTTCGTCACATATTCATATGTCGTCTCGTCAGCAGAAGCATCCGGGGCATAGCCGCGGTCCCGGTACATCTGCTGTTGCAGCAGGCAAGTGTAGCTTTTGCCGGAGCCATATACATTTTTCACAAAAGGGCAGCCCGTTTTGCACAGATACAGGTAAGCGCACCTCGCACATTCCTCGGGAAACGGTTGTCTGTTATGGTTTTGGAAAATCTTGCGTGCAGCGGTTTTCAAAATGGTGTCCACCGTGTCACGGTAGATATTACCGTAGTAAAAATCTTCGTTCTTCTGACCTCTGACACAGGAATAGATGTCTCCGTTACGCTCCAACAGGAAAAATTTCTCTCCGCAATTATCGCAGTTGGTGCAGTATTCCGGTCCGAACTCATCGAACCATGCACCGTTGACCCCGGCATCCAGATTGGTCCCGTCAAAAGCCTCGTGCATCCGCCGGTAAAAGATCAGCTGTTCCTCTTCACTCATGTGATGCAGCAGGCCACAGGAATTGTAGTCAAACCCTATCATGAAATTAAAATCATTCATGTCCAGGCATGTGTTACGGTCCAGGAATCTGATATCCTCGATGATCTGATCCAGCTGTTCGAAATGCTCCCGAAAGATTGTGGCAGATACTTTTTTCTTGTCAGGGATCTCCTCCAGCAGTCGGATATTATCCAGTATCCGTTCCAGTGTGCCCTCTCCGCCTTTGGTCACCCTGTATTTTTCATGCAGGGAAAGCGGCAGATCCAGGCTGCCCGATATGGACACGTTGAACTCCCGGATGGTCTCAATATGTCTGTCCAGTCCGTACAGGTTCGTCTTGATGTGGGGATGCCCCACCCTGAAGCCGGCATCTGTGATGAGTTCACGCATGTCCTGATAGTATCTGCTGATATATTGGATCAGGTCATGGAATTCCTGCTTTGGTAAAGTGGTCACCTCGCCGCCGTGCAGGGAAATATTAAAGGGCACCACATCCGCTTCACGGAATTTTGCGATGGCATATTGCAGGGTCTCCAGGCAATCTCCGCCCCGCAGGGTATCTACGGTGTGGTCCTCCAGATAACAGTACCGGCACTGCATGTTACATGCCATGGTCGGCACATATAACAAATGAATAAATTTAGTATTCATAGTAATCGATCCTTACAGGTGTCTCCTTGAAAGCACGTTCATTGACAGATACGCCCCGGGGCAGTGTGATCTCCCGCAGAGAATCACAGCACCGGAAGGCAGAAGACCCGATCTGCTGCAGCTTGCTGTCCGGGGAGATCACCACCTCCTCAAGACTGGTATTTCCATAAAACGCGTGTCCGCCGATCCTGGTCACGTTATCCGGGATCTCTATGCGCAGCAGGCTGGTGCATTCTTCAAAGGTGTTGCCGCGGATCTCCGTCAGCCCCGCCGGAAGATTTACCTCCTCCAGACTGCTGCAATGGTAAAAAGCTTCCCCGCCCAGATACGTCAGATGCTCCGGTAATGTCACACGTTCCAGGCTTCTGCAGTTTTTAAATGCCTGCCCGCGGATCTCTGTAATGCTGTCCGGCAGCGTTACCTCTGATAAAAAGGGCATATTGGAAAAGGTGTTGCCGCGCAGGCCCACTACCTTCTCCCCCTGATAAGTATCGGGGATGGTCGCCGTAGTCATATTCGTCAGACCATAGACATAAAATCGCACATAATATCCGTCATCTGCCTGCTCATAGAAGATCCTGGGTTTACTAAACAGCAGCAGCGAGCCTGCCACAGCCACCGCCATGAGAACCCATTTTAACTTTTTGCTGTAATCCGGCACCATGGATGCCTTCACATTCATGACAATATTGGAGATTTTCTCCTGGGATCTGGATCTGATCTCCTTTTTCAAATATTTTATCAGCTGATAACGGCTGGTCAAAAATGCATATACCACCAGGATGATAAGTCCGATCACATAGGTTTTCATCGGAAAATGAAAGAAAAACAGAGATATGTATACGAATAACAGAACCGCCAAAATGGCATTCAGTATATTTTTTCTGCGCAGCATATCCTCCGGGATCAGATTCTGTTCTTCCGTGATCCCGGCACGCTGCATTTCACGTTTTATAAACCCTTCGACACAATCCTCCTCGGACATGGCAAACAGCGGATCAAAATCCTCTGCATGCACTATCCTTTTCTCAGAAAGCGGCTCTGACGGTGTGGTCCCGCCTGTTACCGTTTCGTCAGCTGCCGATGCATTGATCACTGTCTCAGCTGCTGTCTGTACCTTTTCCTCCATAGATAAAGTCATTCCCATACCGTTATTTTCCCTTCTTTTCTACTGTGCATAGCATCTTTTTAGTCTCCAAAAGACTACGATACTCTTCCATTTCGCGATTCTGTCGTTTAATATTCAGAGCTTAACAGGAAGTCCGCTATGTGCATCGTCTTGATGCCTTCGTAGTTTCCTCCCGAGAACTCATCCGTTGTGAGAACATATTTGGGGTAGTTGTCGTGGATTTCCAACAACCGGTCGAATTCCCGTTTTTCCGTTTTCAGAGAATGAAGCTCCTGCGTCACCTGCACATAGAGCTTTTCATTTTGCCGTACTGCGACAAAGTCGATCTCGCTGCTGCCGGATTTGCCGACATTGACAGTATAGCCTCTGCGGCAAAGCTCCAAGTACACGACATTCTCTAAACTGGATGCCACGCTGTCAGCGTTATAGCCGAGAACGCTGTACCGCAGGGCGGTATCGGCAAGATAGAATTTCTCCTGTGTTTTCAGGATCTCCTTGCCTTGTAAATCAAAGCGGGAGCATCGATGAAGCAGGTACGCCTTCTCCAGCTTCTCCAAATAACTGTAAACTGTTTCGTTGTCCAATGCACGGTGTTCCGCTTTCAGGTAATCCGAAATGGACTTTGCCGAGAAGGTATTTCCCACATTGTTGAAGGTGTACTTGACCACTCGTTCCAGTTGGTCGATCTTCCGCACCTGATTGCGCTTAACAATATCCGAAAAGATCGTGGAGTTGTAAATATCCCGCACGATGGTGTAGACCTCGTCCTGAGAAAACTCCTGCAAATGTGTTGCCGGGAAACCGCCCAAGCGTACATAGTCGGCAAGCTCCGCCTTCGGCTCTCCCACCTCGGTATATTGGCTTTTAAACATCAAGTACTCGCCAAAGGACAAAGTGAAGATGCGGAAAGATACATATCGTCCCGTCAGATAGGTTGAGATCTCAGAGGACATCATGCGAGAGTTGGAACCTGTCACATACAGGTCAACATCAAAGTCAGATGCCAGCGAATTGACAACCTTTTCCCAGCCCTTGATTTCCTGAACCTCATCGAGAAACAGATAGGTTTTTCCATCGGGCGAAAGACGCTCTTTAAGCTGTGCATACATCTGCTTTGCCGTCATATCCTCATATTCCATTGAGTCATAGCGGCAACTGACAATGCGCTCCTCCGAAATGTTATGCTGCGTTTTCAATCTCTCCATAATCATTTTCAGGATCGTTGACTTTCCGCAGCGACGTACTCCCGTAAGGATTTTTACAAATGGCGTATCCACATAAGCCATGATCTTCTCTACATACAAAGGTCTGTAAATCATCGTGACCACCTCCGTTTGTAGATAGTATATCGCAATTCGTTCCAAAAGGCAATTTGTTTTGCGATTACAAACCGCAAAACTTATATCTCTTCATGATTATTCGCTCCTTTCGCTAGTCCTAAAATGTATAAGCAAAACTAAACTTCGCAAAAAATCGGCATCAAATCCATTTCTGAATTCAACACCGATTCTCTGCTTTTCCTTTTTTCTGTTGTAAGTCTTTCCACTCGGAACTGATCTTGTGACCGGATTCAGTTCTCCCCATGTTGTTCGCTGCTTAGCATAATATTCCCTCTGCGCTTTCTTACTTCTTTTATCAAGCGTTACATATTGCTTCATTTTCTCATCCTCGCTTTCATGTCTTCTTCAATCATCTTTGCAATTTCACCGCAGGCGTCAGGATAATCTTTATGTCCCAATAAGAGCATTTTATCTTTAAGTCGTTCTAGAGCTTCCTCAAATCTTGCGACGTCCTTCTTTAGCACCTTACAGAATACAATGCAGTACGACGAACCATCCTTGACCATCTCTCCCTTAAATTTCATAGTTATCTTATTCTGCACAAACAATTGATCTGCCAGATAAGAGCTATGATCTACATAAGCATAAGGAACCGCAAATAACGAAAAATCACTCATTTTCCAATAATTCTTCATTCTCATCATCTCCAACATAAAGATAGCTGCAGAAGATCCGAAGACCTCCCACAGCCTGTGCTTATAACCGAACCTCCACACGCAGTTTCCTGCAGGTTTTCTACAAGGCCGCTGTTAAGAAATCTTGCATCAGATTTTAAAACCTACAATGAACATAAACCGATAACACATAACCCATAACAGACATACCCTTACCATAAACAAAAACTTCTGGGATCACCATCAATCTCATAAAGCCTTGTACGGAAAAATTCTTAGATGTCTACTTCAAACTGTACTGTTTGATTGTACTTATCAAGAGCCATCTGCATTTCCATAATGGTCTTGGATACAGTCTCATACTCCTTCTTAATCAGCTCCAGGTCATAGTTAATATACCTATATTCCGGAACCGTATTTCTGGACATATAAGAGCGCTGCTCCTCTCTGGCTTTTGGTAGCTGCTTACGCATCTGATCAAGCACTGATTTTCTCTTGTTCAGCTGAGCCATCTTTATAAGAATTGTATCAATGCTCATTTCTGCATCGCCCACCCGAACCTTTTCATTAGAATTGGTTACATTAAGCGCATGCTTGATAATTGCAATTTTCTCATCAAGAGATGTAATAGTAGCTACAACCTCCGTATAATCATATTCTGGTACGACAGGTTCCTCATTGATAGCTGCAACATAGGTACTGGATGTTGCCTCTTTGTTTACCCAGAAGGCCTTATCTTCTTCCAGGCTCTTAAGCATTTTATTTGCATATGCTGATGTCATTGTCTGCATTTCCTTACGACCTCCATTTTGTTTTGTTTTTTGTTCTGATATTAGCTTACTGCATGACAGATGCTTTGTCATTGTACCAACGGTTTAATACCATAGAAAATCCGCAGTCAGATTTTCTATAGTCATGAATAATTCCCCATAAACGAACAACATCCCCGTCAACGACGAGGATATCTTCAATACTGGTATGCAGTAATCTGCTTAAGATTACAAAATTGTCTAAGCTTGGTAATGATCTACCGGAAATCCATTTGTAGATTGCCTGCGGATTCTCAAATCCCATAGCATTCTGCACATCTTTCACAGTATAACCATTTTCCATGAGCAGTTTCTTAATTTGCTTCCCTGTCTCCTTTTGCTGGATTGACAAATACATTGGTTCCATCTCTCTGTACCTCCGTAATTTTCTTCCATCCCGAATCACAATCTCTATTTGTAGACTTACATTATATCGGATGTATTCACAAAATGCATTAAACTTTTAATTTAAAATGTCTGTGCGAGCTTCCCTATACTCACTCCCTGTTACAGTACCTTGCAAGTTCTCATTGCTACAGTTTTTTTACATGCCATAGGCTCGTAATAATCAGGATTCGCAATTTATGTATAGAGGGGATTAGTGGAGTCCGTCTTGTTTCCCGGATATCGCTGCCGTGAGCTCTTTATGGTTACTAACGCTTAATCATATTCCCTATGGCAATATAATCTCACCAACCTGCTCTACTCTATGAGATTAATAGATCGCAGCCTTACTTTAACGTCCTGCCGGGTCATTTACAGCAACTCGCAGACTTCCACTTCTTTCAGTGCGGACGGGTTTATAGTTTTCCTTCTAAAGATTAAGCTTAACAGAATCTCCTCATACTTGCATTTAACCAATAGTTTAATTGCTATCGTATTCATCTTTTATCTTAAAAATGATACTCATCCTTAACACCTAACAACTGGCTCCATCTTGCAGAAATCAGCTTAGCATAATATATATCTGCCAATCCATATGCCCCCAGGGAATACGCATCGTTGAATTCTACGAGTAATGTCCTGCCATCTTTAGTTACGCAGATATCCATACTGCAAGCCATAGGCCTATCTTCCCAAGAGACAAAACTTTCCATCATAGAATTAAGCACCTGCGCGTCATAATGATATAAATAACCCTTCCTTGACTTATCAATTATCATGCCATATGGGCGCACATCAATTATCTCATCATATGTAATAAAGCAACGCCATTCTGCAGCGATATCTAATGATTCGCTTACCAATACCTCATAATCTTCAGCATGATTACCGCAGCCCATAAGATCTTTTATACTGGAAATTGTCTTGCCGGTAAAAGCCTTGCTTCTTACTGCTGGTTTCACAAAATATCCCGCCGACCACTTGTTCTCATCTCTTGAAATACTGTTGATTGTATCTTTCCATATTTTCCTTCCCAGAAATGGCTTAAGCACATCTGGATAATCAGGAATATGCGGTGTCACCCCAAACTTGTTAAACAGCACATTGCACTGATCAATATAATCCAAGGCAATATCTTCACGCTTAAAATCATCATAGATATCATCTATCAAATGGTAAGGAACTATTTCCGCAGCCATCTCTCTGAAACCAAACATAGCTGAAGCAAAATTATGATTGTGAGGTATCTCCATTTTCATTTCATTGTCATATTTTGTTTTTAAATATACCTTTCCCATAATAATCACCTGTTAAATATAATAGCGTTTGCGGAAGGGCGCTATGTGCCAGTGGCACCTTAAACCAACTCGGACACGCAAACATAAGTGGGCAGGGCCAGACTCGAACTGGCGTAGACTTAAAGTCGGCGGATTTACAGTCCGCTGCAATTGCCACTATGCGACCTACCCATAAGTGATCCACGCCGGACTTGAACCGAACATTTTAGCCTTGAAAGGGCTATCTGTTTATTCACTTTTCATGCGCTAATCTGCTTTGTTCTATTTACATCGATTACGATAATCTCATCCATCGGAACATCCAGCACTGCTGCCAGTACAACCAGATTATCGATTGTAGGCATGGCAGTTCCGTGCTGCCACTTGTAGATGGCCTGAGGAGTCGCAAATCCAAAGATATCCTGCAGGTCTCTTACATTCAGACCTGCTGCCTCTCTCAGTCTCATGATATTCCTTCCGGTAGCTACCATATCGATGGTAGGCATACGTCTGATTTGTTCTATCGCTTCATCCTCTACTACTCTTGCATAGCAGATGGCTGTATTTATTTTTCCTTTGATTTCAATTAAATCCATGCTTCTCTTACCTCATTTCTGTGATATTTACATTGGATAGTGCCCCGCGGGGGACTCGAACCCCTAACCACCTGATTAAAAGTCAGGTGCTCTACCATTGAGCTAACGGAGCATAACGCAGAACTGCCTTACCAATCAGGCTTATATCTGCAAAAAAATACCGCCTACCATGTGCATCCACACAAGATAAGCGGTTCAAAATCTATGTATCCGGTTGTCCTCTCCTGTCCCTACGACAGGTCTACATCCATCACCACAGTATTCCCTTCAAGCTTATTCTTATCTGAATACACAAAGCTAAAGCCCCACTCTTTTTCATAATCGAGTGCTGCATTTTTCAAACTTTCCAGATATAAATAACTTGATCGAATAGCTGTGAACATTCTTTTTTCCTTTCCCAGACCCATCGCTTCGGATCCGCTTTTCTTTCTTTGTTATCGACAGAATACCACAACAACATTAGTTTGTCATTATACTTGTGGTATAACTTCGACGCATCATAGTGCAATCAGCCTAGTCTGAAGTACTTTGGCTATCTCTGCCAGACCGCTGGCTCTCATCTCCTTCTTATCATTCTATTTTATCCGCAAATGCATTGCAGGCCGGGCAGCATGCCTGTATTGCTTGAAAATTGTTTGCATTTTCCTTGTTCTTTGGAATTTTTTACCATACTCTGCGCTCTCAGTCTTCCTTCTCCGCATCTTCCTCCCCCATTGTAAACAAAGATTTCCCGTTATAGCAGTCCGGGCTGAACAGTCCCTGCTTATGGGTATCCGGGGTAAATACCTTGGTCTCTCCGGGAGCGATTTCCTCATGATTGAAGATCAGGCTGTGTCCCTTTTGATTTTTGATCACCGCCTGCTTAATATTATCGGACCAGCTGTAGGTCTCCATGACATCGCCGAATCCCTTCGGAAAATACCGGAAATCCAATGCGCAGGGATCTTCTTCGGTGGCATATTTCATGTATAATACGCTGTCCTGAAACATTCCGATGTGAACTCCCGGTTTCACAATTCCCACAGCATCTCCGAGATGATATGCCAATTTGCTTCCGCTGTGAACGCTGGACACTTCAATGTAGACACAGTCCTCATATTTCCCGGCAATTTCAAGCAGACGCTGCTTCTCCTGTTCTTCCATCTGCGCAATCTCCTGCTGTCCTGTCTCCTGCAGAGCACGGATCTTTCTCACCATTTCATCCGCCGTATCCTCCGGCTCTCCCAGTGACATTTTTGCCGCCGCGGCAATGATCCGGTCCAGTGCATTTTCCGAGGTATCAAGACGAGCCAGTTCCTCCCGGTATTCCTGTACTACATTCCCATACGGCGATACCATCATATATTTCAGCGGGCAGTGATAGACCGTATTTCTGGTCTCATAGATCAGAACATCCTCCTCCAGAGAAGCCTTGACCAACGTGGACGTCGTGGCTACATAGACATTTCTTCCCAGCCGTGGATGTACATCCGCAGTCCCCGACAGATTGTACTCTCCGTCATATACATAGGGCTCCCAGTTTCTCATTGTTACTTTTGCCTTTTCCATCCCGGATACCTCCTGTTTTTACTGAAAGTATACCAGATTCGGAGAATAATGTCATTCTACCGGTGGTTGATTTTTGTATACAGAGCAATTTATTAAAAAATGCGCCAGAAGACTTATCTGCCTTCTGGCGCATTCATTATTTTTCTCTTAGTACAGCTTCGCGCCTGCCGGAATATGGTTGTCCACCATGAGCAGGTTCAGCTTCTCTTCGCCGTTCTCCTCGCATACTGCGGACAGCAGCATACCACAGGACTCAATGCCCATCATGGCTCTGGGGGGGCAGGTTGGTGATGGCGATCAGTGTCTTTCCAACCAGTTCTTCCGGCTCATAGTAAGCGTGGATACCGGAGAGGATGGTGCGGTCGGTGCCGGTGCCGTCATCCAGAGTGAACTGTAACAGCTTCTTGGACTTGGGTACTGCCACGCACTCTTTTACCTTAACAGCTCTGAAATCGGACTTGCTGTTCGGAGTGAAGAATCCGTTGTTATCACCGGCGGTCTGGGCACCTTCTGCCTTGCCGTCAGCTTTCTTGGAAGCGCTACTGTCTAAGCTCTTCATTGTCGGGATTGGATTGGTCAGTTCTTACGTCCTATTCCGTCTTTGTCCCCTTGGCTCCGTCCAAATGCATTTCAGGGTCTTTGAGGATTGCCGTCCTGTTCCGTGCTAATGTCTTAGCGTGTGGTACTGGGATGTCCTTGTGTCCCATCACCGTCTGAATGACCTTGAGATTCGTTTCGTTCTCGCAAAGCCTGGTACAGAAAGTATTCACTTCTTATAATGTTTCCCTGAAATAAGGGACTGTTCTGCTTTCCAGTAACTTCTTGATATCACCGATCAGATTCTTCACTGTCTGATAAGCCAAGTCTCTGTCCTCCGCAATCTCCAGCATCTTGCGTTCCTTATTGATAAAGGTAAATACGATGTCATGCTCCTTCGTCGGAAGGGCCTTGAGAGCTGAGTCAAAGACTTCAAATTCCCGTCTCATCATATGGATCGTGAGAATATCATGTTTGTGCTTTTCCGGAGTATCCGTCTCCTTCAGGATGTTACCGGAGAAATTGCATTCCTCAATGGCATCCCGAATCATGATATGCTCGATGGTCTTTGCAGCTGTAGGATCGCTGAGATGGCTTGTCTAAACCCTAACGCCCAGATCATCGTCATTCTTCTTCCGCCTGTTGTATTCCACTTCAAAAAGGATCCGATTAAACAACCCTGTTTCGTAACAGTCTACCAACTGAGGAAATACGCTGTAGTTCTTGTAGATCAGTAGGAAGCGTCATGCGGATTTGAATTACCGTAGGCTTCCACCAGTTTTTCTTCTGTAATGCACATGTTCGCACCTCCATAACATTTCTTGGAGGTTAGGCTTGTCGGCTTGCGTCACCTCTTGCTTACATATGTCATTCTACGGAACACCACGGAATAAATCGTTCGTCAAACGGTCAACTTCTGTTGACCGGTAGTCAACTCAAAAAAGTAAAAAGAAAAGACGTATGAAACCAAATGTCTCATACGCCTCATAGGATTTATGATTATAAAAATGCTATATACTCAAAGATACCGCGAAGATCGTTCTCAGCCTGCTCCGTAAAGGTAACATCATATTTCATACATTATAATCCCTTCGGATATCCGCAAAAACCTGAGCTGCAGATTTGGTACGCCCTGCCTGCATATCCGCATATCCTTTCTCAAGTTCCATGTCCAAAGTCTCTACGTTCATTCTCGAAATATCAACAGGTCTCGCAGTTGGAATCTTTACCTCAAACGGAAGCCCCCTATTTAGAATGATCTGCTTATAAAACATATTGATAGCATTAGATGCCGGGATCCCCAAAGTAGCCAGAATTCCCTCAGCCTGTTCTTTAACATCCGGCTCTATTCTTGCATAAAGATTTGCTGATTTAGCTGCCATATCATCACGCCCCTTTCTTTTACCCATATTATAAGTCAATGTGCGTACAAAAGCAATACATTTTTCAAATCAGTGCCCTGATCTGCTTCAAAAGAATCTCTCTTACAGACTGATCCTTCACATCTCGCAACAAACCAAGCGCTTCGTCCGCAAATCCATCATTATTATCTACAAAACCCAGCAGATAATTCGGCGTAGTCTGAAGTACTTTGGCTATCTCTGCCAGACCGCTGGCTCTCATGTAAAATTTCTTTTACATAGCTTAATTGCGGTCTATTTAGCTTGTTTCCTGACTACTCAGGAAAAATATTTCTACCCTCGCCCCACCTGTATTTTCAGAATTTG